>Ga0075118_10000671_pt1 | contig 29309 bp, 26 predicted proteins | sample AntAceMetag02UKE_FD_69794 | JGI IMG/M metagenome (GOLD analysis project Ga0075118, IMG submission 69794) | Saline lake microbial communities from Ace Lake, Antarctica - Antarctic Ace Lake Metagenome 02UKE | ecosystem: Environmental > Aquatic > Non-marine Saline and Alkaline > Saline | place...
GCCTGACCCCGTCCGGTTCCGCGCAGCCAAGTCACCGGCGACGAACTCCGAAGCGAAGGCCGCGTTTACGGCAGCGGCCTAAATAAAATCGAGCCCAAAGAACTCGCCCGCATTTCCGCCAAACAACCTCTCGCCCACTGGCCCGAAATCAGCTCTGTAACTGACGCGCAAGGCGAACTATTCGCAAATCCGAGCTTAACAACGACCCTCGTTGCTTGACCCACTCCAAACCAAATCCAAAAAACTTAGCCTACCGCTTTTAGAGCGCCACAACCACCTCATCGACTACAACGGGAAAGCCTCTTCGGCCCATACACGAAAGATATACCGGAAAACCAACAAACAACGGCCTGACCCCATTTTCTGACCTGCCTTTGGATAAATCCGGGGCCGACCTGCTCTTCCAAATCGTCAGTCAACGCTACGAACGCGGCTCGCTCATCGTCACGACCAACAAGGCGTATAAGCACTGGGCGGGCATCTTTAACAACGACGCTGGCATCACGGCGGCGATCCTCGACCGGCTGCTGCACCGAGCGACCACGGTGGTGATAGAAGGCAGTTCCTACCGCATGAAAGGCCGCAACCCGGAGGAACCACTGGCATAAGGCATAGGTAAAACGCGCGCGCTTCGCTTCCCGACGTCGCCCCCGACGCGCCGATCAAACCCCATTGCGCCGACTCCTACCCCGGAGTCGGCGCAATGCTTTTTATCCAAGATGATTTTAAAACCGCCAGAAACAGGTGCTGTTCACGCCGCCGCTCACAGGTTGATCACGTGTTTAGCACTCCGGACCCTTCGATTCGTAGCTTTCTCGCAATACCCCCTACTCAATACCCTCCATTTCTTTTATTTCAGATCAAAATATAACATTACTCGGCCTGACCCCTTTTCGGGACCGCCGCATTCAACCCCATACCGACACGAATGGACACTAATTCTCACGAATATTCTATATTCGAAACTAACCTCGATCGCGGCTAAGAATCCATCGAGATCACGACCGAACCAATTCGTTGTTCAGTCTCGACTCGGTGATGAGCTTCGACGGCTTGCTCCATGGGGTAAACCTTATCGACGACCGAACTGATTTTCCCGGCTTCGATCATTTCCCTGAGCGAGATGAGTTCTTCCTCCTTTTCTCCGGCAAAGGCGAAGATCATGGTCTTGTCGGTAAATTGAGTCGTAAAAATTGATCTGAGCATGTCGCTGAATTTGGGATTGGCGGTGAGGTAGCGTCCCTTGGGCTTCAGGCACTTGATGCTTCCCGAAGCGGAATTTTTGGCGACCATGTTGAAAATCACATCATAGGTTTGGCCGCTTTGAGTATAATCTGCTTTGGCATAATCAATGAAGTGATCAGCACCGATCCGGCGGAGCATTTCTTCTTTAATGCCGCTGTCTACTGCCGTGACTTCGGCCCCCATGGCCTTCGCGATTTGCACCCCAAACGTGCCGATGCTTGCACCCGCCCCGTTGATTAAAACCTTCTCCCCTTTTTGCAGGTTTGCTCTTCTGAGGTAGTGCAGTGCATTCAATCCGCCCAGAGGAACCGCCGCAGCCTCAGTAAAACTCATGTTGTTCGGCTTGAGCGCGATCGTGAAGTTGTCCGGTAGACACACATATTCTCCATAGGCACCAAAGCGTAGCTGGGTGGAACCGAAGACAGCATCGCCAGGTTTGAACTTGGACACCGACTGGCCGACCGATTCGACTTCACCGGAGAAATAACCTCCGAGGATCGATCTCTTGGGTTTTCGAATCCCCAACATAATACGTAAGGGCAGCCAAAACCATTTTACTTGGAAATGGAAACTCCGCATCTCGCAATCAGACTTGGTCGCCTCAGCCGCACGCACTCTCACAAGAATTTCGTTCTCAAGCGGTGAGGGTGTTTCCACGTTTTCCACCTGAAGCACTTCAGGAGGCCCATATTTCTTGTAAGTCACTGCTTTCATCATGGAGGTGTTAATTCAAGCTGTGAGAGTCTTGTTTATTGCTAGGAATTTGCTTTTTGCGGGTGGCTCCTGAAAAAGCCGCTGGGCTAGACTGGAGGGCGGGGAAAAGGGGGTTGCGGGGGAAAAGGGGGCGGAAGAGGTGTTTCAGTGAGGCAGTGGACGGTGTTTCGGCAAGAAAAATCCCCATTCGACGCCTGGTCTTGGCGGGAGTCAGAGGTTTCACGGCAATCGGACGGGGTCAGGCTGCTACTCGTTAATTCCGAGGTGGATTCGCGGTGCGGTTAACATGCGCTGCCTTGCCACTCAAGCTACGCCTCATTCGCTCACTCCGACGCGGACGGCCCAGCGGTCCGTCCCTACCTTTTTTTTGAGCGGAATGATGGGGGAGGTTCATGGGGCTGGGCCAGTATGTCGTCGCGCAACGCCCCTGCGATGGAGACCGACCGAAGAGGGCCAGCAGCTCTCCTGACCCGTATCATTCCGCGGGCCAGAGTCCGCGTTGCTGCATCACCTCGCGCAGTACACTCGGCCGATCCGTCATGATGCCGTCGACCCCAAGGTCGATCAGCCGGCCCATTGTGTCCGCGTCATCCACCGTCCAGACATGCACCTGCACCCTGCGGGCATGCGCGGCGCGGATCAGCCGCCGTGTCACTACCGGTAAGCCACGGAAGCGGATGGGCACCTGCAAGACCGGGAACGCTACCGAAAGCGGCAGACCCCAGCCGGCCAGCAAGAGCCGCGCGGCGCCCGCATGGGCGGGCGACCAGCACAAGCCGGGGCCGAGCGCGTCCCGCAGCCGCGTGGTGCGGGCGGAAGCGAAGGAACCCACGCAGACTCGATCTAGCGCATTAACCCGGCGGATCGCTTGGATCATGGGTTCGACCGCCGCATCGGCCTTGACCTCGAGGTTGAAAAATAGCGCCGGACAGGCAGCCAGCATTTCGTCGAGGCGAGGCACTTGCGCGCCACTCGGGGTGCGCAGCTGCGCCAATTCCGCCCAAGTCACAGTGTCGATTCGCGCCTCGCGGCCCAGCATCCGTTTCAGCGTAGCGTCGTGGAAGATTACCGCGACGCCGTCGCGAGTCGCCTGAACGTCGGTCTCCACATGGGTATAGCCCAACGCGATCGCCCGCTCAAAAGTCGGCAGCGTGTTCTCCTCCGCCTCGAGCGCGCCTCCGCGATGGGCGAAGGCGATCGGGGGGGGATGGTCGAGAAAGGGATGCGGGCTCATCGCGTCGCACCTCGGGCAGATCGTCCGTTCATGATGAAGATACCACGCTGGGCTGCATCCCTCGCGCCCTTTGGAGCGGCCCTGGCTTGGTCCGCCGCAGCCGCAGGACCCGGGCCCGGCGGAGGGGTATTTATCGGAAACCGGATTGGGCGGGAGGGGGTGAGAGGAGAGAAAAGCATGGGAGAAAAAGACTGATGGTGCACCGCAATCAGGCAGTTGCCGCCGGGGTCGGGCGTCTTGCGCTCAAGGCGGATGATCCCAGCTTTTTCGCTAAAAGTGGCGAGCGAAAACCCGAGGGAATCCGGGGGGGTGTAATCCCACGGCGGCAGGATTCTAGGGGTTAATTTGTGGTTGGCTTACGATGCGATTAACATGCTTTTTTGCGGGCACAGATCCCGCCTCGCTTCGTTCGCCCACTCCGATGCGGACGGCCCAGCGATCCGTCCCCACCTGTTTTCGAGCCGACCGATGGGGTCAGGTAGTTTAGACTCATCTTTTGCCGTGGGCTCGGTCGGGACGCCGATTGACGGGCACCCGAACGCAGTGGGGTGGCTTGGAGCCGGGTCCGTTGGGCCCAGAGCGGTAGAGCGGGTTGCGGCCGCAGACGCGAACTGCCGTCGTCCTGAAACGCACATCGTCGATCCCGCGGCAGCGGGATCTTCCCAGGAATCTCCATGCGGATGACTTGCCAGTTTTAGGGGTGGGCGGCACGTTGCTTGACGGTGCCGTATTTTGATCATAATGCCACTACGCCTCTGAGTCCCTTAGCCCGGGAGGCTTGGGTGCGGGCGACGGATGAGGCTTGGCAAAATCCGTCGAGCCCCTACCGAGCGGGCGCCCGGGTTGGCGTGCGTCTGAAAGCAGCGCGGGAGCGCCTAGCGACGCTACTGGGATGCAAAGCGACGCGAATCGTGTTTACGGGTGGCGCGACAGAGTCGGCTCACGCGATCGCTCGCCATCTCGCTAGCACGCTGCCGGAGAACGCCAAAGTTGCGGTCAGCGCGATCGAGCACCCCTGCGTGATTGAGGCCCTGCGCACACACTTTGGCAGCGAACGGTTGGATTGGTTGCCAGTCGAACCGACTGGGATCGTCTCGATGACGGTGATCCGCACGGGTTTAGCCGCTCGATCGTGGGCCGCCGTTTGGGTCATGGCGGCGAATAACGAGACGGGAGTGATGCAACCGTGGTCCGAAATAGCAGAGGCGTGTCGACCGGCGGGCGTGCCTTACGTTTGCGATGCTTCGCAATGGGCGGGGAAGGTGTCGGTGGGCGGTTTAGTGGGGGTCGATTGGGTGATGGCGGCCGCGCACAAATTTGGCGGTCCGAAGGGCGTGGGTTTCCTGCTGCGTCCCGCCTCGGAGAATGGGTTCGTGGTGCGGTCGGGGGGCTCGCAAGAGCAGGGACAGCGAGCGGGGACTGAGGACTTTGCCGGGATTGCCGCCATGGTCGCGGCTTTGATTGAGGCGGAGACAACGAAGGTGCTTTTCGAGGAAGATCGTATCCGTATCCGCGCTCGGTTTGAGAACGAAGTGGCGCAAAAGCTACACGGCTGTCGGGTGCTGGGCGCAGGCCAAGAACGCCTTTGGAATACCGTGTCGTTGATCCTGCCAGAGGGCGCGGAAAACCAGCGTTGGGTCACGCATCTCGATAAGCGCGGGTTCGAAATTTCGACGGGTTCGGCGTGCTCGACCGGCTCCGATTCTCCATCGCATGTTTTGGCGGCGATGGGGGTGTCGGGACCAGAGAGTCGGCGGGTCTTGCGGATCAGTTCCGGGTGGGCGACGACGCCGCAGGAATGGTCTGACTTGGCCGCAGCGTTGGCCGATGTCGGCGCGACCCTAAAGCCGACGGCTAACGTGATTTCCATCGGATGAGAGTCCGATCCATCGGTCTACAGCAATTTCGCAACGTCGCCTCCGCCCGGTTGGAATTGACGGGCCGGCTCCAGTTTTTGGTGGGGGCCAACGGGCAGGGTAAAACCAACTTACTGGAAGCGGTGGGCTTCATCACGGCGCTGCGATCGTTTCGGTCGTTTGATCAATCAACTTTGATCCGCCACGGGGAGCGCGAAGCGGCGATCGCGTGCGACATCGAGCATGAGGTGGAGGGCGAATCGAACCTACGCGTTAATTTCAAACCCGGGGCCAAGGAAGCCTGGTTAGATGGAACGCGGGTGACGCGTTTGGCCGAGGTCATTGGGCGATTTCCGACGGTGGTATTTTCTTCTCAGGATCAGTTATTGGTGCGCGGCTCCCCGGCGGGTCGGCGGCGGTGGTTGGACCTGACGCTCTCGGCGACCGATAGCGGTTATCTCAAAGCGTTGCAGGCGTATCATCGCGCTCTGGCGGGACGGAATGCGTTGCTGAAACGAGCGGCTTCCGATGCCGAGCTGGATGCGTTTGAATTTGTCATGGCGGACGAAGGTGCCGTCTTGATCCGGCGCCGACGGGAAGCGCTCGCGGAACTCGGCGGGGTGCTGACGGATAATTACGCTCAGATCGCCGACCGGGCCGAGGCGGCTGGATTTGCCTATGCCCCGCAAGTGGCGGCGGACGATCCGGCGGTATTGCGGGCAAAGTTTCAAAGCGGTCGGACGCGTGACCGCATGCTCAAGTCGACCGGCAACGGCCCGCACCGCGACGATTTTGGATTTCTACTACAGCAAAAAGAGGCAAAGGAGTTCGCGTCTGAAGGGCAGCAACGGGCGTTGGTGTTGTCGCTGCGATTAGCCCAAGCGGCGTGGTTTAAGCGCCGGACCAAAATCGACCCGGTGCTACTCGCCGACGATGTATTGGGCGAACTGGATCCGGCTCGGCGGGAGCGATTCTGGTCGGCGGTCCCGGTCGCGAGTCAGATCATCGCCACGGGCACTACGGAGCCGGGAAATCAGCTGGGCGCTTGGCAAGTCTGGCAGGTGACCGCCGGTCTATTTAAGAAGGTCGGTGCATGAACCTCGAACCGTGGCAGTGGGGGCTCGCATTTGTGGCGGCGGCCTGTATCGGCATTGCCAAGACGGGAGTCAGTGGGTTGGGGCTAGTTGCGGTTACGATCTTCGCGAATTTGCTACCGGCGCGGGAGGCGAGTGGGTTGGTGTTGCCGATGCTCATCTGTGCCGACCTCGTCGCGGTCAAGAGCTACCGCGCCCACACGCAGTGGCAGCATTTGGGGCGGTTGTTTCCGTGGACGGCAGGAGGCGTATTGATCGGTTGGTTGGCGATGGGGCAAATCGATGACCAACAAGCGAGCATGCTCATTGGCGTGATCGTATTGGCGATGGTGGGGCTGCACCTTTGGCGATTGCGGCAGGGAGAGGCTCACCCGCCCGAGAGCATGGTCTTTGCGGCGTTTATCGGCATCTTGGCGGGCTTCACGACCCTCGTGGCCAACGCGGCGGGACCGCTCATGGCGCTTTACCTGCTCGCGATGCAGTTTCCGAAAATGCAGTGGATGGGCACGGCAGCGGTTTTCTTCTTCCTGATCAATCTCTTCAAAGTTCCGTTCATGATGCAGCTTGGATTGATCGATGGGTCGAGTTTCGTGGGCAACTTGGTGCTCTTTCCGGCGGTGATCGCGGGGGCTTTATTTGGCCGCTGGCTGCTGCCCAAGATTAATCAAAAGCTCTTCGAAACGTTGGCCTTATGGATGAGCGTCCTCGCCGGACTGAAGCTGCTGTTTTAAGATATGTGAACGGTGCTATTTTCTAGCCACTAACGAGCGAAGCGACACCCGAGGACTCGGATAGCAGGATGAGTTTTTTAACCACAGATAGACCCAGATTAACCCGGATGGCTGACGCCCGGAATGGTGCCAATGACCAAGCAATGAACCCGGATAAACCCGGATCTCATGACGCGACAGCGAGAACCGAATTATCTGTGTTCATCTGTTCATCCGTGGTTTAAATCCTCCTCTACTAATGGCGCGTAAATCGGTTCGAGATATGTGGAAGGCTAAGCTGGCGGGGGAGTCCGTCGCGTCGACCCCACACGGGCGGCGAGCGGCGAGCGCGTCGACGCTGCCGATGAATTTGCAACGGGTGCCTTTCAATGGCCTTGTGCTGGGCATCGATCCCTCGCTGCGTGGAACCGGTTTGGCGGTGATTGAGTTTCGCGGGGGGAATCAGCCGATCATGCTGCGTTGCGTGACGGTCACGGTGAAACCGAAAGTGCCGATGGCGACGGCGCTGGCGGAAATTCATCGGGCGGTCACCGACATGGTCGAACGATTCAAACTGACCCATGTGGCGCTGGAGCAGACGATTTACGTGCAGAACTTTCAGACGGCCCAGATTCTCGGCGCCGCTCGCGGGGCCGCGTTGGCGGCTGTGGCGCTGCACAAACTCCCGATCTTCGAATATGCGCCCTTGCGGGTGAAGCAGGCGGTGGTCGGCGCTGGGCGCGCCAGCAAAGAACAGATGGCCCGCACGGTGATGAGTCTGCTGGGTCACGGGGCCACATTAGAGTTCGACGAAGCCGATGCGGCGGGCGTGGCCCTTTGCCATGCCTTCACGTGGCGCGGATGAAGTGAATTCCTCGCTTTCCTCTGCGCGAATTTTCCGCACGATGCCGGGCTCCACTGCCTTGAAAAAACATGCCTGAAACCCCAAACACCAACGATCCCTTTGCCGAGGATGCGGAAGAGGAGGTCCTTTCCGGTCGCGAGCGCCCGATGGCGTTTATGGATCACTTGGAGGAGCTCCGGTGGGTTTTTGTGAAGTCGGCGGGCGCGTTCATTTTGTGCGCGCTGCTGATCGGGGTTTTTCTCAAGAAATTTAACGAACTGCTCAAGTGGCCGTTACTCAGAGTGGCGGAAGATTATCCGGACATGCCGCTGGATTTGGGCACGACGTCGGTGATGGGGAGTTTCACGGTCGTAATCCAGATGTGCGTGGTTGGCGGGTTAATTATGTCGGCACCGTTTTTGCTGCTGTTTATTGGGCAATTCATCTCACCGGCGTTGAAGGAAACCGAACTGAAGCTGGTGCTGCCGGGCTGCGTCGCGGCCTTTGTCCTGTTCATGCTCGGCGTGTGTTTCAGCTTCTTCCTGTTGGTGCCGGGCACGATTCGAGTCTCCATCGAGCTGAATGAACTGTTTGGTTTCACCACGCGCTGGACGCCCGAGTCGTATTACGGGACTTTGATCTGGCTGACCTTGGGGGTGGGTGCGGCGTTTGAGTTCCCCCTCCTGATCGTGATCATGGCCCACTTGGGATTGGTCACGAGTCAGAAGCTACGGGGCTGGTGGCGCCACGCCCTGATTGTGAGTTTCGTGGTCGCAGCTTTGGTCACGCCCACGCCGGATCCGATCAATCAATCCATTTTGGCGCTATCGCTATATATTCTCTACTGGGTGTCCATTGTAGCGGCGCAACGGGTGGAGAAGAAGCGAGCCATTCGCGAAGCAGCGGAAGACTGACGCCGAGATGGCGGGCGGAGCGGGCAAGGGTGCGGCAGCTCCGGCCAACTCGCCCGGTGAACTCGCCAGCGGGCGCTCCAACCGCAGCCGAATGGGCTTACGCTCCGCGGAGTGAATCGCGGAGCTTGGGGTTGGCCTCCAAGTGGGCCGTCAGGCGCTCGATGGCGTCGAAGGTCTCGGTGCTGACGTGGTGCTCCATGCCTTCGACGTCCTTAGAAATGACCGATTCGGACAGCCCAAGTTGGCGCAGAAAATTCGTCAGCAGTTCGTGCCGATGGGCGATCCGGGCCGCCACCTTTTCGCCGGCATCGGTCAGAACCATACCCCGATATTTTTCGTAATTGACGAGACCTTCCGCGTCGAGGCGCTGGACCATGGTCGTGACGCTGGCCTGCGAGATCTTGAGCTCCGCCGCGATGTCGACCACCCGGGCGTAGCCCTTGGTCTGGATCAATTCACTGATGCGTTCGAGGTAGTCCTCGACGGCAGCGGTGGTGCGGGGGGGGGAAGAGGCGTTGGCCACGACCTCAATCAACTCGCCCGGGGAGGACGGTCAAAGCGAATCCATCCTTGGAGATCGGTTCAGTTGCGGGCGTTGAGCTCGCGCTGGTAGCGGAGAACGACGCGGAACATCCAGCTAGCCAGCCAGAACACGCCGGTCATACAGCCTGCCGTTCCCGCCGACCAGAGGTAAATCATCGTCGGGTCATTGGAGGGCACATGCGATTGCAGCATCGTAAAAAGAATCACGAAGAAACCGCCGCATAGGATGATATCCACGAGGAGGTCGGACTTTCTAAATAACGGGACTTCAGTATCGGCCATATCGGTAAAAAAAAGAGGGAGCAAGGGGATGCTTGTCGATGCGATTTTTGAAAATCCGCTCAGTTTCGCCTCCCGCCGGACCGGCGCAGCGCATCCCAGAGTAGGGTCGATTTGGCGATGATCAGGTCCCGCGCTTTGGTAACTTCGGCCACGCGGGCGGCGCGATTTTCGGCTGAAATCTTAGCAAGATCATCCAAGTTATACAGATACACGTTAGCTATATCAGCCGCGGCCGGATCGATATCCCGGGGGAGAGCCAAGTCGATTAAGAACAGCGGGGCGGCCGGACGGGCTCGCATGGCATTGGTCAAAACCGTTCTCGTCAGGATAGAGCCGGGGGCGGTGGTAGCACATACCACGACATCAAAATCCGCGATGTGGTGAGGGAGCTGCTCAAAAGGCATGGCGCGCGCATCTAGTTGTCCGGCTAGGCTCATGGCGCGTCCCATCGTGCGACTGGTCACGGTGAGATCGGTGGTGCCCCGACTCCGGAATGCTTTGGCGGCCTGTTCGCCGATTTCCCCAGCACCCGCCAGCAGGACGCGGGCATCGCGCAAATCGCCGAAAATCGTGGTAGCGAGTTCGACCGCGACATTGGCGATGCTCACCTGACCTTCGGCGATGGCGGTTTGGGTGCGAACTTGTTTGGCGGTTTGAAAGGTTTTTTGGAAAACCTTATGCAACACGGGACCGATGGAGCGGCCGGCCTGAGCTTCAGCGTAGGCCGTCTTCACTTGGCCAAAAATTTCATTCTCACCGATGAGCTGGGACTCTAAGCCCGCCGATACGGCGGTCAGGTGAGTGATCGCGTCACAGCCGGTTTTGCAGAGTTCAAGCGCGCGAAATGCCTCCAAATCGATGTTTTGGATCTCACAAAATGAAGCCCGGAGGTGTTCGATCGTGATGACTTCCGTGGCCACGCCATAGAATTCGACGCGGTTACAGGTGTTGAGCACGGCGAATTCCTGCAACCCCGGCAAAGCGGCGAGTCGGTCCCGGACTTTCGCCATCTTGTCCGGCCCCACGGCAAGTCTCTCCCGCCACTCCAACGGGGTCGTGTGATGGGTGGCGCCCACCACAAACAGCGTCGGTTCGGTTTCGCTCACGGCTCGATATGGGCGGCAAGCGGGACGATTTTGTCGCTGTTACGGGACGAATTGACCGGATAAACTGAGACGAGGGCAGCGATGAAAAGCCAAATACAGATCCAGGAAAGCCGGGTGCCGTGCAGGGCGCCTTTGCGCCGGAGCGCTAGGGCAGCGCCATAGGCGACCCAGATGGCTACGGTTATCAGCAATTTGGCGAGGTTAACGGTATCGAACGCGCGGATCCAGTGAGCGGCGCCCACCAACAATGAGGCGGACAACAACACGACCCCAACCGTCAGCAGCCGCACGCTGATATGATCGAGCTCACGAATGGCCGGGAGGAAGGTGAAGAAGCCGCTGAGTTGTTTGTGTTTCAGGCTGTAGTTACGCAGCAGAAACATGATCGAAGTGAGGGCGAGTAGGGCGAACACCCCGTAGCTAAACAGTGCGATGGCGGCATGAAATTCGATCCACACATTGCCGCCGAACACGCCGACGCGGCGGGTTACATCCCAAGCGGGCACGGCCAGCGAAATGGTGGTCACCATGAGAGACAGCAGGGAGGTGAAGTAGCCGAGCAAGCTCAGCCGGAAGGTGAGCCCCACCACCAAATACAACGCCGTGGCCGACCAACCGGTGAATTGAAAGAGCTCAAAGGTATTGCCGAGCGGGCAGCCCCCCACCTCTAAGCCGCGCAGATAAAGTCCCACCGTCTGCAGCAGGAAACCCGCGCCCACCACAGCATAGATGGCGCTGGCAGGTTGGTTGCGATGCCGGGCCAACGCGATCGTGCCGATGACCACGCCAGCTAGGTAGCAGGCGGCGGCGATCCAGATCCATTGGCGGTCAGTCATACTAGGTAGGAAAAGTCGCTATGTCTCACAAAACAAATCCCAAAATGCATTTGGCTCGGAACTTCGATCCGAATCCGCCGCCAGCCCGCTCCTGATTTTTTTTACCGCTAATGGATACGAATAAGCTCCACGACCGCTCCGGAAGGCACCGTCAGCCCCACTCAATGTTTGGTCTGAGTTGCAACCCGCATTGTTGCCTCCCGCCGGTGGGTAGTCGGTAGGCGAAACTATTCGGGTTTATGAGGGGTAAGAAAACGATGCCTCCGAGGGATCGATCATCCGGCATGAGAGACCCAAAAGCGGCACTCGTCGCTAAACTCGCGGACGGCTTTGGGTTCCTTGGAAATTCGTCGCCGCATGCCGTCCCAGTGGTGGGTCCATCCCGTGGCTTTGAGGTCTTCAAGGATTTCTTCGCGCACCGGCAGGTGCATAAACGTCCGGCCCAGATCGTCTTCAAAATAACGGTCTCCGAATTCAACGAGGGCCACATCCTGCGTGCCGGTAACCCATTTCTTTGCCTCCCGTTTCCACAAAAACCGTTCGAGCTTGGAGTGCTCGCGATCGTGGGTCGTGAAAATCAGCGGTGCGCCTACTTTGCAACAGGCACGAATCGAGCGCAGCGCCGTGCGACGGTTACGCCGATGCGGGATCTGCATGAGTCCGTTGAACATGAACAGCGCTGCGTCGAATTGAAGGCCTTCGACCTCGGGGTGCTGGGCGATCTTGCGCGCATCGGCATGGAAGAGGGTGATGGCTTGGCCGACCTCGCGCTCGATGAAAAGGGAGTGCGCCTGCGCGCAGAGTTCCTCGGCAAAATCGAACGCGTGGATCTTGGTGTAGCCGATTTCATGCAGGCCCAACGCGACGCGGCCCGCGCCGCAACCCGCTTCAAGAATCTGAGCGGTCTTCTTGGCCGGCAGGAAGTTTTGGAAGACGACCTTTTCGGAGTTCCACAACCCAAGCCGATGAGCCGCCCGCGTGTAGTGCACGACCGCCCGCAAGTCATTGAAGTCCGCTCGAACCTGCGCAGAGGACAGCGGTTTTACTGAATCATTTTTAATCACAGCAGAACCCGGATAAACACGGATGAGGGCTTAGCGATGGGGTGCTTCGACAAGGATGACCCAGGCGGCGAGGGCCCACTCGTCGAAAGAATTCACGCGATAAAACGAGAAAAACAGATTCCTGGTATTTCATCTAAATTGGGGTCTATCGGTGTCCATCCGTAGTTAAATTATTCAACCCCTACCGTTTCTTACCCCAGCGGCGTTTTTGCTCTTTGAGCTCTAACCCAGCGGTTTCGATTTGCACGCCGGCGACGGCCGGGTGGGCGCGGAGGGTTTGGAAGACTTCGCCGCTAAGCGACCAGTCGAGGGCACCGGATACATCGGCGATCGCCGCCGCGCGGGTTTCACCGAGGAATCCGAAACTAGTGGCGGTGCGACCGCTCCGGGCGTCAAGGACGGGACGGAGCGATGACATGAATTCGCCATTCGCCGGGTTCGCCGGGTCGAGCAGCCAAGTGACGCGTTTGACGTTGTCGGCCACATAGGCGGCGAGGGGATAGGCTTCGCGCACATTAATGCGAGCCCCGTCGTCGCGGACCATTACGGTGCCGAGAATCACGGCCGGAATGTTCTCGCCGAGCACGTCACCATATTCCTCATACGCATCGGAGAACATGTTGAGCGCGACCGAGGCTTCTTTGGTCGCGAGAGTGAAGGCTACCCAGGGGCGGTTGTCGCGCTTGGCCAATTTCTTCTGGATGCCGCTGACGATGCCGCACAGGCGAAAGGCGGTGCGATCCTCCTGATCGAGGAGCTCCGCAACATCGAAAGTATCAATGGCATCGGATAGCCCGATGTAGGTGTTCATGGGATGTCCCGAGACGTAGAAGCCTAACAACTCCTTTTCGAAGGCCAGTTTCTCCGCCGACGAAAAGTCGGCTGCATCCTCCGGCTTGTTACGGGAGACTTGAGACTTATCACTTCGAGTCGGCGGCTCCGGCTCGCTGAGCATATCGAGGAAGTTGTTCTGGCCGGCGGCGCGATCACGAGCGTGCGCGGCGGCGGCGGACACGGCGCCATCGAGACGTTCGAAGATGCCTTGGCGGGATTCCCCAGAGAAATCGAAACCGCCGGTTTTGGCGAGATGTTCGAGCACGCGTTTGTTGGCCGCCTTGCCGTCGACCCGAGCCACAAAGTCATCGAAGTCCTCGAATGGGCCGTTGGCTTCGCGCTCGGCGATGATCGCCACCGAAGCGGCTTCGCCGACGCCCTTGATTCCCGCGAGACCGAAGCGGATCTTACCGCCGCCCGCGACTGGCGCGAAGTGTTCGCGCGATTCGTTGACGTCGGGTCCTTGCACCTCGATGCCCATGGCGATCGCTTCTTCGATGAAGTGGGAAACCTTTTCTGCGTTGCCGAGTTCGGCGGTGAGCAACGCGGCCATGAACTCGATCGGGTAGTTGGCTTTCAGATACGCCGTTTGGTAGGCGACAATGGCGTAGGCGGCCGAGTGGGATTTATTGAAACCGTATTCGGCGAATTTGTTGAGGAGGTCGAAGATCTCATTGGCTTTTTTGCTGGAGATGTCGTGTTTCTCGGCGGCGCCAGCGGTGAATTTCTCGCGTTCTCGGGCCATGGCTTCCATGTCTTTTTTGCCCATGGCGCGCCGGAGCATATCCGCTCCGCCGAGCGAATAGCCGGCGATGATCTTGGCGCATTCCATCACCTGCTCTTGGTAGACGATGACCCCGTAAGTCTCCTCGAGCACGGCCTCGAGCAATGGATGCGGATACTCGATGGAGGCGGGGTTATGCTTACCCCGGGCATACGTCGGGATGAACTGCATCGGACCCGGCCGGTAAAGGGCGGAGATCGCGTTGATATCGTCGATACTGGAAATACCCACTTGGCGCGAAGCGTTCTGCATGCCGGGCGATTCCAACTGAAAGACGCCGACGGTCTTACCCGCGTTGAGCAGCTCGTAGGTCTTCTCGTCTTCCAACGAAATTTCTTCGATCGAGAATTTGGGGTCACCGGTGCGGCGGACGTTGACCACGGCGTCAGCAATGACCGTCAGGGTTTTGAGACCCAGGAAATCCATCTTAAGCAGCCCGAGCTTGTCGACCGCCTTCATGGAAAATTGCACGGTCACGTCGCCTTCCTGCAGGGTCAGCGGCACGAAGTTTTCCAACGGCTGATCCGTGATGATAATGCCGGCGGCGTGCTTGCCGGTATTGCGCACCATACCTTCGAGCACGCGACCGGCATCGACGACTTTTTTGGCGATGGGATTGCGGTCGATCTCGTTGCGCAGTTCAGCGGATTTCTCGATGGATTCGTCGAGCGAGATGTTCAGCTCGTCGGGGATCATCTTCGCCAGACGGTCGGCGTCGGCGAACGGCAGATTATTCACCCGGGAAACATCCCGAATGACCATCTTGGCGCCCATGGTGCCGTAGGTGATGATGTTCGCGACGCAGTCTTTGCCATATTTCTCCCGCACGTAGTCGATGACCTCGACCCGACGGCGCATGCAAAAATCGATATCAAAGTCGGGCGGCGAAACACGCTCGGGGTTGAGAAACCGCTCGAACAGCAGGCCGAACCGCATGGGGTCGACGTTGGTGATTTTGAGCAGATAAGCGACGAGACAACCCGCGCCAGAACCGCGCCCGGGGCCGACCGGGATATCTTTGCCTTGGGCCCAGGCGATGAAGTCCCAGACGACGAGGAAATAGTCCACGAAACCCGTGACCTTGATGATCGAAAGCTCGTAGCCGAGGCGCACCACCAGCTCCTGAGGCTGGGTGAGTTCGCTGTAGTCGGGCGGCTGCGGTTTCTCGCCCGCCGGAAGATTTACGAGCAGGGCCAGCCGTTCGGCGACGACGGGCTCTTGGGCGACGGTATCGTAGTCTACCTTGTAGCGCTGTTGCAGGCCCGTGCGGCAGAGTTTGAGGAGGTAGTCGGCCGGGGATGATGTAATCTCTACCGGCAGGGGGTATTTGGGGTAACGCTCCGAGCCTTGAGGGAAGGGGATCTCCAGATCACACATCTCCGCCACGGCGTGGGTATTCGTGATGGACTCGGGGATTTCTTGGAAGACCTGCTCCATCTCGGCCCGGGACTTCAGGTAAAACTCTTCGCCCGTAAAACGCATGCGGTTTTCGTCCGCGATCTTCGAGCCGGTTTGGATGCATAACATCGCGTCGTGAGGACCGGCATCGGAGGCGTTGACGTAGTGAACGTCGTTGGAGGCGATGACCTTGAGCCCAAACTCCTCGCCGAGTTTTAGCAGACCGGGGATGATCTTCTTTTGCTCCGGAATGCCGTGGTCCTGAATCTCTACAAAGTAGTTTTCCTTGCCGAAGATATCGACAAATTTGGCGCAAGCCTCGCGCGCGTCGACCTCCCGATCATGCAGCAGATGCTGGGGCACGAGAGAGGCGAGACAGCCGGTAAAACCAATCAAGCCCTCCGAATATTGAGCCAAGGTCTCCAGATCGGTGCGGGGCTTGTAGTAGAAACCGCGGAGGTGGGAGTCGGAGACGAGCTTGAGCAGGTTTTGGTAGCCGGTGAGGTTTTTGGCCAGTAAGCCGAGGTGGTAGTAGCTTTTGCCATCCTCGGCGCGGCCTTTCTTTTCGAGCCGGGATCCGGTCGTCATGTAGAGCTCGCAGCCGATCAGGGGTTTAATGCCGTTGGCTTTGGCGGCGGTGAAAAATTGGATGGCGCCGAAGAGATTACCATGGTCGGTTAGAGCTAAAGCCTTCATGTCCAATTCCTTAGCTCGACTCATGAGCCGATCAATGCGGCAAGCGCCGTCCAGTAGACTGAAATCGGTATGGACGTGAAGGTGGCAAAAACTCGAATCGCAGGGCACGAGAACCAAAATGCGGAAAGACTGAAAACTGAAAAGCCGAAACCGGGGCGACCGACCAGAAAGAGGCCAACGAGGCGGCGGCCGAGGGTGTTTTTAGGTCAAAATGGGTCGGTCCAAGTTTGCCGTTGACGGGGGGCGTGCGGTTTGGCCTGCTGATTCTTTTTCCCTCTTAAGAACACGTCCGACGACATGCCCATCGAAATCAAAATCCGTAAAAGTGAGCCAGTTGAGCGCGCCCTGCGCCGCTTAAAAAAGAAGCTCGAACGCGAGAACGTCATTAAAGGCGTCCGGGCTAAGCGCTACTTCGAAAAGCCCTGCGCCAAAAAGCGCCGCCGCAATAAGGTCATGGCCTTCACGCAGATGCTGCGTAATCGCCACGAAGCTTAACCCGACTCGGTTTTCAAACTCTCTATTGCTCCGACCGCGCCGACTGAACCCGATGGTTCACGGTGCGGTTTTTTGTGTCCGCCTGCAGCGCTCGTCTATCGGGAAGCGTTGACGATGGTGGTCACCCTTCTTTGCTGAACCTGTGCTCGATAAACCGACCTTAGCATTATCCACCTGTTGGAATTCGTCCCGTCACAAGAACGGCTACGATATGCTGCTCGAAGCGAGAGAGCTGGGATTTGAGTATGTAGAACTCAGTCACGGCACTCGGATCGTGCTGGTCGAGGGCATCCTGCAAGCCGTGGAGGAGGGGGTCGTCAAAGTAAGTTCGACTCACAATTTTTGCCCATTGCCGATGGGCATCAACCACGCAGCCCCGAACCTGTTCGAGCCCTCGGCCCGGCAACCGCAGGAGCACGATCAGTGGTTGCGGCACACCAAGCGGTCCATCGATTTCACTGCCAAGGTCGGAGCCTCGGCCATGGTGACGCATTTGGGCAGCGTGCAATTCTTTTGGTCGAACCCGGCTCGTAAGATCCAACGCCATTTGAGCGACCACGAGGAAATCGATCCGACCACGGACGAAGCTTACCGTAAAGTCTTGGAGAAGGCCTGTGCGAAGCTACGCAATCGCATGCCGGCGTATTGGCAGCAGGTGCAAGCCAGTCTTGCCGAAGCCCGGGCGCACGCGCTGGAAAACGGAGTGAGTCTAGGCTGCGAAAATCGAGAGAGATTTGAAGAGCTCCCCGTTGACGCTGATTTTCCGAGTTTCCTCGCGAGCTTGGATCAGGACGGGAAAAACCACTGCGGGTATTGGCACGATACGGGTCACGCCGCGCTCAAGGAAGCGATGGGACTAATCAACCATCGGGAGCAGTTGGAACAGAACATCGACCGGCTGTTGGGCTGGCATCTGCACGATGTCGCAAATGGCAATGACCACCAACCGATCGGCCACGGTGAGATTGATTTCGAGATGATCAGCAGCTTTTGGAAACCGGAGCATCGCCTCACTCTAGAGTTGAGCCCCCGCACCAAAACCAAGCACGTCAAAGAGTCACGGGAACGGGTCGAAGCGCTGATCGCCATGCGATTCGGTTGAGGCTGGATCCGGGGAGTCCCGGAAGCTCGGACCGGTCAGTTAAACACATCAATGGTGGGTAGGGCGGTTTGCGGTGCCATCGCCATCCTGCTTAGGCAGGACGGCGTCGCCGAAACCGTCGATTGCGGTGGGTTGGGCCGGATGAGACGGCAAGTTCGGCGACCCCGCCCTACCTTTGCGATGGCTGATGCTCAGACTTCGCCTGCCGTGATTGCTCGGCTTTCCAGTCTCAATACGCGCGCCAGCGTCCCGTATCATTGAGCTCCGGCATGGTCGGTCTATTCGGCATTTCTGGCGTTATTTTTCAACAGCTCGGTGATCCACCGGCGATGCGGGCCGGAGAGGGTGATCCTGTCCAAATCGGCCAATGCAATCCACTGGAGATCCTCCGGCAACTTAGTGGGCACCGTAGTTTGGCGGATGGTTTCCGTGATGCGATAGCGGGTGATACCGCGTTTCTTCACCGCGATGGTCGGCGCGTCGGAGGAGATCGTTAAATGATCGGTCGATGGCAGTTCGTATTGACCGGCGAGGCGGCGGGATTTGACGGGGATTTGATGGAGGAGCAGTCGCCCTTGATCGACGCACCACGCGCGCGTGACCGCGACTTGTTCGATCTTTACCGGCGCCAATTTGGGGTAGGATTCCGGGTCGCCTTTGGCACAACCAGCGCAGTGGGCACGGACCGGGCACACCGTGCAGAGGGGATTACGCCGATGGCAAACGGTCGCGCCGAGTTCCATCATCGCCTGGTTGTGATCGCCGGGATGCTCGTGGTTGAGCACCGTCTCGGCCAAGGGCGCGAAGGCTTTGGAAGCGCTCGCGCTGTCGCGGTGAGGCGTGGCATCGGCCGTGAGGCGAGAGAGGATGCGGACGACGTTACCATCCACGCAGGCAACGGGCAGGTTCTGGGCAATCGAGGCGATCGCGGCGGAGGCGTAGGGGCCGATGCCAGGTAGCGCTTGCCATTCCGCGCGGGTCGCGGGCGGATGCGGCAACTGCACGCAGGCCTTCGCGAGTTTGTGCAGATTGCGGGCCCGCGAGTAGTAGCCGAGGCCTTCCCAGAGTTTGAGCACCTTCGCCTCGTCGGCGGCAGCGAGCGCCGCGAAATCGGGCAACGCGTCCATCCAGCGGGCGAAATAGGGCAGCGCGGTTTTGATCTGCGTCTGTTGCAGCATGAACTCGCTGACGACGGTGCGGTAGAGCGAAGGCGTCTCTCGCCACGGCAATTTACGCCGATGGCGGCGATACCAGTTCAGGAGATCGCTTTGAAAGTCGGTCGGGTCGTTGGGAAATGTGTTCGCCACAAAGGGCTTAGCAGGCACAATTTTTTCGCGGGTGCCACCCTAGATTGAATTGATCAGGCGGAATTCGCCTGTCTCGTTTCGTTGCTCCATGGCCAAAAAGAAAAAAGCAGATCCCGACGCTCCCAAACTACTCGCCACTTACACGGCGAAGTTGAACGACGCCCAATTGGATAAACTGCGGGACTGGTGCGCGGGCCGAGGCTGGGAGGCGAGGGAGGTGCCCTATGCCCGGTTCGGCTTCAAAGGTCCCGATGTAAACGTCACGGGTTACGAAAGCCGGAAGGTCTTAATATCTGGGAAGGGCACGGAGAATTTTGTGACCATGACGTTAGAACCGGAGATCACCGGCGAACCGAAACTTGGTTACGACGAGGTGTTCAACCCTGAGTGGTTCGAACCTCACGCAGGGCTCGATGAAAGCGGCAAGGGAGACTTTTTTGGTCCCGTGGTAGCGGCGACAGTCGTGGCCGATGCGGGGGCGATTCGGTCGTTGGTGGCGGCCGGGGTAAAGGACTCCAAGAAAATCGCCGATTCCCAGATTATGAAGCTCGATCAGGTGATTCGAAAAACCAAGGGAGCCACCGTGGAGCTGTCGGCTTTCGACATGGTCAAATACAACGAGTTCATGTCCCGACCCCGTGCCAATATGAACAAGCTGTTGGCTTGGCAACATGGTATCGCCCTAATCAAGGCGCTGGAGAAACAGCGGGTGCCGCGAGGGCTGCTGGATCAGTTCACCAAGACCCCGCTGGTGCAGAACGAACTGAAGCGAAAAGGGATTACGGATTTCGTCTTGGCCATGCGCACGAAGGCGGAGTCGGACCCGGTCGTGGCCGCCGCGTCGATTGCGGCGCGGGCCGAATACGTGCGCATCATGCGCCGGCTTTCCGATAAATTTGGTGCAAACCTGCAAAAAGGCGCGAGCGCGGCGGTGAAGGATCAAGCGGTGGAGATCATGAACAAGTATGGCGCGCGGGCGTTGGGTGAGTTTGCCAAACTGCATTTTCGCACCGCTTACGAAGTCGTCAAAGCAGAGGGGCGCTTGGCGGAACTGCCCCTGCCGGAACCCAAGGAATATGTCGGTTTCAAACGGTGAGTCCGATTCTTCTCTAAACCATGCCCAAACGACGTCAGCTCCGTAGTTTTGACTTCAAGCAATTGGGGGAGCTTGATGGCCTGATCGGAGTCGATGAGGCCGGCCGCGGCGCGTTGGCGGGACCGGTTGCGGCTGGTGCGGTATTGGTTACGCGGGAGTTTTTGGAGAGTAACTGGGTCACGACGAATGCGCGGCGGATCAATGACTCCAAACAGCTGCCGGAGGCGGAACGAGATGCCCTGTGGCTCGATTTTGAGGCGCTCATGGCGGAGCGAAAGATCCACGTCGATGTGGGCATGGCGGATGTGGCCGAGGTCGAAAAATACAATATTCTGGGGGCGACGAAGCTGGCCATGCGGCGCGCGTTGCAGGGCATTTATCCGCCTTCGGCCTTCGAGCAAAAATTGGAGCCGGACTTGTTCGCGAGCGCCGAAGAAATCGCCGCCTTCGAACCGCAGGTTAAAGCGAAGGTATTGGTCGATGGCCTGCGGCTGAAGCATTTTGCCTACCCGCATACCAATGTGGTGCGCGGGGATACGCGGTCGCTCTGCATCGCCATGGCATCGGTGGTGGCGAAGGTTTCGCGGGATCGATTGATGGTGAAACTCGATACCGATTTTCCGGGATACGGTTTTGCTAATCACAAGGGTTACGGCACCGAGGAACATCGCGAAGCGATCCTTCGGCTGGGCAGATGCCGATTCCATCGCACCACGTTTCTGCGCAAGCTGATGGCCGAACGAGTGGATCCCGGGCAAATGGATTTCTTACCCACGGATGGATAGCTCAGTCTGAGGGACCGCCACCAGGCTGCATTTTTTAACCACGAATGAACCCGAATTGGCTTCGCTACCGCTACGCACCGAAATGGAACAAGCCGTGGTGGTTTTGAGCGCGTCGATTTGTCTCTCAGACTCGTGTTTATTCGTGTCCATTCGTGGTTAAAATAACAGTCTTCTAAAAATCCTTAATGCCTCAAAAGAAACACCATAGCTCTCTCAATCGTGTCCTAGGCCGCTTGGACCAGTTGGATTCGGTTAATCTGACCAATCTGGTGCAGCGCTTGGCCCGGGAGCGGACGGTGTTTGAGGATATTTTCAACACCCTCCAAGAGGGCGTGCTGGTGATCAGCCCGGATGGTGAAATCGAATACGCGAATCAGTCGGCGCATCGTTTGATCGGACTCAACGCCGATGAACTTTCCGGTCAGATGTTATGGCGACTGGTGCCGGGTTTACGTCCCTCGCTGGAATCGGCGCTGGCAGACGGTGCCTTGCCGGTGATCGCGCGGGAGTTTGAATTGACCTATCCGGAGCCTCGGACGGTCCGGCTCTACATGGTGCCGTTCCAAAGTGAAGATGCCGCGGACGGGCGTCGTTATGCCGTGATTTTGACCGACGTGACTCGGGACAAGGCGACGACCGAGGAGCTCATCGAAAACGAGCGCACCTCCTCGATTCGGTTGCTCGCCGCCGGAGTCGCCCACGAGTTAGGCAACCCGCTTAACTCGCTCAATATTCACTTACAATTGATCGAGCGAAAACTGAAGAAACTGCGGGCCTCGGCCAAAGAGGTAGCCGCGCTCACCGACTCGATCAGGATTTGTCAGGACGAAGTCAGTCGCCTGGATGGCATCATCAATCATTTCCTCGAAGCGATTCGGCCGCAGCCACCGGATTTGTCGGAGCTGCATCTACTCGATGTGCTGGACGAGGTCTTGCGCTTTCATCAGGGCGAGTTGGCCGACCGGCAAATTAAAGTCGATGTCGAGGCGTCCCCCGATCTACCGGTGCTCATGGCGGATCGTAATCAGCTCAAGCAGGTGTTTTTCAACGTGATCAAAAACGCGATGGAAGCCATGGCGCCCGGTGGGCAACTTAATCTCAAAACCCGCTCGGATGATAATGCTGTGTATTTGATGTTTGGAGACAATGGAACCGGCATCAAACAAGAAGACCTCCTGCGCTTGTTCGAGCCCTACCATACGACGAAGCCGGGAGGGAATGGCCTCGGCCTGATGATCGTGCAACGCATCATGAAGGATCACGGCGGACAAGTCGGGGTGGAGAGCAAGGCCGGAGTAGGCACCGTCGTGACCCTCGAATTCCCTCGCAAAGATCGGCGCGTCAAGGTGCTCGAAGAATAGAGGATTTTAAGTGTCCACGAGTCGAATTCACGGAGTTCGCAGCAGCATGGTTGTAGCCGGGCTCGTTGAGCCCGGAGCGGTGGAGTGGGGGTGCTGATGCTGAGAGGCAGAGACCGAGGTCACCCTCCTTCTTCCCGTTTTGCCGGGCTACGGTGAACAGGGCGACCCCGGCTACAGATCCGGTAGAGGCTTTTTTACGGGCGGGTCGGGGCGGGGAGTTTCGGCTCTCCGAAAAACGGGGCCGGTCGTTCGCCATCATGCGATGATTTGGTTTCGTGATCCCCATGATGCCCTTTAGCAGCAGCCGAGAGGTCGTGTCCGGCTCATCGAAACGAGATGAGGAGGTCCGCCATGTTTGACCCGGACTACCGGGCGGCGTTGGCCGAGTTTCTGCCGCACGCCGGCCGGGATTACGCGGAGGGGCGCAATACCGATAACGGGCCGGATCGGCCGAGGACGGTCTCGGCGCTGTCGCCGTGGATTCGTCTGCGGGTGCTGCCGGAGTGGGAGGTGATTGCGGAAGTGCTGCAACAGCACTCCGCCGAGGCGGCCAGCAAGTTTATCGATGAGGTGTTTTGGCGGACTTACTGGAAGGGTTGGTTACAGCTGCGTCCGTCGATTTGGAGTGAATACCGGGATCGCGTGCATGCACTTCTGGGCAGCGAAGCTCAGACGCCGGGGTTCCAGCAAGCGATGGCGGGACAAACCGGAATCGATTGTTTCGATGCATGGGCGAGGGAGCTCGTTGCCACCGGTTACCTGCACAACCACGCCCGCATGTGGACGGCCAGTATTTGGATTCACACGCTCAAGCTCCCGTGGGAACTGGGAGCCGACTGGTTTTGGCGTCATCTCCTCGATGGGGATGCGGCGTCTAATACCCTGAGTTGGCGGTGGGTAGCCGGCTTACAAACCGTGGGTAAAACCTACCTCGCGACGCGTGAAAATATTCGGCGCTACACCGGGGATCGATTCGAAGTGACCGGCAAGCTGGCCACCGAGCCGGTGGCGTTGGCCGCGGCGCCACCGCCGCCACTCCAGCCCTTGGTCCCGCCCTCGGAGATCGCCCCCGGGCGGCGGGTGGGCTTGTTGCTGACCGACGACGATTTGAGTGCGGGGGAGTGGGTGCCTGCGCGAGCCGAGGTGGCCGCCTGTGCTGCGTGGTTTCCCCGCGCCATTTATGCCCAGATGGGACTCGCTGAGCCGGTCGTCCGATTTCGGCGCCAGGCGATGCAGCTGGCCCATGATGCCGCGGGCGGTGCCGGGGTCTGGGACACCGAAAGTGATTTCAAGAATTGGCTGGAGAACTCGAAGATCGAGGTGCTGGTGATGGCCGAACCTCAAATCGGTATTTGGTCCGAGCTGATGCCGGACTTGGTCGCGATGTGCCGGGACGCAGGGATTGAGTTAGTCCCCTTGCGGCATGCGTGGGATGAGCGGTTGTGGCCCCGGGCTAGCCACGGGTTTTTCCGTTTCAAAAAGGAGATTCCGCAAGCCCTCCGAGAGCTAATACCGAGCCCGTAAGCGCAGCTCGACTGCCTCAGACCTTAGCCAAACGGGTCTTCGCGACGACGCCCTTTTGCTCGAGGAGGTCATGAATCCGTAGATTGGCGTCGAGGGAGTAGCCTGGCTCGAGATGGTGCACGATTTTGAGGTCACCGCCGTCGTTATTTTCCAGCGTGCGATCGAGCCAGGCTTCGATGCCCTTAGGATTAGAACGCTCGAGTAACGCGCCCACCGGCGGGGCAATGTTGATCTCGATATCGCAGCCGAATTTTTCGCGGATATTGGCTACACGGGTGTTGGAGCCGGTGTCCAAGATTTTTAACGAGGTGATTTCGGATAGCGGTTCCAGCAGGTGATTGGAATCACCGCAGGAGTGCCAACGGAGTCCGCCCACTTGCTCGCCCATGCGGTTGGCGAAGGGCACGATGAAATCATGATACTGGTCGGGGCTCAGCATGGTCCCGGTGCACTCGCCGACGTGGAGGGCCGTAGTCGGAAGATTCGCCAGTTTGGAGTAGTGCTCGATCAGCGTCAGGTAGACATCGGCGATCCACCCATGGATTCGTTTCACGAGCTCGGGATCGTCGATCATCAGGAGAAAGATATCCTCCCCGAAGAGTTTCATGGAGGTGGTGATGAACCCGTGAATCGTGGCCCGGCCGGAGCTGTCCCAAAAATAGGGCGGGATGACTTGGTAGTCCGGTTTCTCCGCCTGCAGTCGTCGAATTTCGGCATCGAATCCCTTAATCAGCGGGGCATCCAAAAACGACGCCGGCGAGGGCAGCTTATCCGGCTGGAGCAGCATCGATTCCATTGGCCGCATCGTGATGTCGGAGTCCTTGTCGGGATCGCAAAAGAAGTCTGCCCCGGCGACGAGCCCGATGATCAAGTTGGGTTGAATACCACCGACGATGATTTGCTTGCGGCGGGTGTATTCGATCTGCCCCAGGTTGGACTCCATGTTGTAGATGGGGTAGTCGGGGAATCGCTCATCAAGGAACTGGTCGATCGCGTGATCCTGATCCCACCGGAACTCAGGATCGAAGTAGTAACGTTTCTCGAATTTGAAACCGGCTGCTTGGTGCAACCAGCCCTTACTCGCACTGCCTTGGATTGTGATCATGATGCGTTGGTGAGATGTCCATCATTAGGGAGCATGTTCGGCGGAAACAACAGGCCGAAGCGTCTGAAATTTCATTCATAGGAAGGTCGAAATCGGTCGAGTTTCGACGACCACGCCTTTACCTCGGTGGCCCGCCGTTCAAGCTTGGATGCTAGGTCAACTTCCCAACCCGAAATCTCCGTTTGATATGCCTGATTCGCCTGCTTCTACCGCTCCATCTGATGCCAACTCGGTCTCTCGTCGTCGTTTCCTTCAGGCCGGTGCCTCGCTCGGTGCGCTATCGGTGCTCGCGCCGCCCGCCCGCGCCGGCGCGGCGGCCGGCGCGGCGGCGCTCGCTGAAGGCGATCACTCGCTTCCGTTTGGCGTATTGTTTAACCGGGATGAACTGCCGCGTATCCGCCAGAGCCTTACGAACCCGGTTTTTGCCTCTTACTGGGAAGGGTCCCGGGACGCTGATCTGGCGGCAGACCGCCGGTTTCTCACCGTCGAGATCGACCTGAAGAACCGCGTGCGGCATCTCGCGACCGTCGCGAACATCGCGTATCGGTCGGCTTTTGTTCATCTCATCGAGCCCAGCGAGCCGCACCGGGCGCTCGGCGAACTGGCGATTGCTACCGCGCTCAAGTTCAATCGTTGGGATTGGATTTTGGAAGACAGCGTACACACGGTGGGTGCGATGCGCGGCCCGATGGTCGGCATGCTGTTGGGCTGTGCGCTCGATTGGTTCGGCGACGAAATCGACCCCGCGCTCCACCGGGGGGTGTTGGATAGATTGGCCAACGAAGTCGGCCCTTCGAGCTACCGCGCCGTCGATGGCGAACTGGGCGCCGTGCCGATGCCGGTCTGGTCTATGGATCTCGAATGCACCGGCCTGACCGTGAACGACGTGAGTCAGTGGCCCAAGGTTTTGGCCAATACGAATCTGCAGATCATCGCGACCGCTGGCCTCATGATCGCCTCGAGTCTGTGCCCGGATCATCCGGATGCGACCAAGTGGCGGGATTTGGGGCTGCGGAGCCTGCGGGAGTTTATCGCGCAACAACCGGCGGACGGGTCCTTCGCCGAAGGATCGGCGTATTGGGGTTTTACCTACAATTATTTCTGTCTCTGTCTGGAGTTGCTCCGCCGATTCCACGATATCGACGAACGCGGGATCGCTGACTTCCCGGCCATGTCGCGCTACTTCCTGCGCGCCACCATGCCGACCCACGATAATGCCCGGGATTGTCTGACCATCGGAGACTGCAGCAATTCCGGGTCGGTGATTGCCTTGGCTTGGATCGCCCGCGAATTCCACGATACCACCGCTCAGCACCTGCTGTTGCGCCCCGGGATGGCGCAAGACGAAGCCACCTTGTTTTGGGCGGCCATTTGGTTCGACCCGACCGTATCGACGAAGTTCGCGGTGGACATCACCAAGGACTACTCTCTCGCCCCCGGTTTGGTTGTTTCCCGGTCGGGTTGGACGGAGCGAGATACCGTGCTGAGCCTGCGCAGCGGCGAGCCCTGCAATCATGAACACGCCGACCGCAACAGCGTGTTATTTTCCGCCTACGGCGAACGGCTCTTCGACGACCCGATACGGGCCTCCTACAACCCAGATAACCCCGGCTGGTTACTCCGGCAAACCGAGGCGCATACCTCGGTGCTGATCAACGGGGGAGGGCACATTTATCACGGCGGCGAGGAAGGCACCAACAAGTCGTTGGCTTATGCTTACGTGGTCGCCCACCAAGTCGGGCTCGATTGGATGACCACCACCAGCGACGCCACCGAAGCTTATCGACTAGCCGGACATCCTGTGAGTCGCGTGACCCGGACGCTCGTGCTGGTCAAACCGGATATTTTGGTGGTGTTTGATGCCGTCGACCTCGAAGCGGCGTTGCCGGTCGAAGTCCGTTTCCAAGCGTTCAATCGCGACGGCAAGGCGGAGGTGATGACCGAGGGCGAAGGCTTTCGCATCAAACGACCGTTGGCCGGTGTGGCAGCCGCGGTCGGAGGCGTGCAACCTCTCTCCGTGCGCACCGGTAAATTGGATCTGCCGGCGGACATGCTGGTTTATCCGTATGCCGCCGTAATCTCGGCCGCCGCAGAACGCCATCGCCTACTCGCGGTGTGCGCGGCCCACCCCGATGCGGCACCACCCGCGACAACACGCTGGAGCGAGACCGACGGCGGGTGGCTCATCGAGGGCGAACGCGACGGGAAGCCCTTTGAAGTGCGCTTAACCGAACGCTCCAACCATTTGGCTCCGGCGGTATCGGTAGTAATTTAGATTGTCCTTCTGTCTAAATTTTGGGGCAACCGAAGGGGTCGAATGTGAAAGACAAAGGGGCAGCCGAAGAGGTCGAACGCAAAAGACAAAGATTGATCCAACCCGTGAGTCCGGGACTCATTCCAGCGAGTAACCCATCCCCTGCGTCTCCCGTCCCCCGTCCGAATCCGTCAGTAAATTGGTCAGAGGCGCCAAATGAAATCTTTATTATTTGCGTTTGACCCCCTTTCGCCCCCGGTCCTGGGAGATTGAGGGATCCGACTGCTTAGCGTTTCGGCTCTCCTCGGCAAAAGCTAGGACCGGGAGGAGGCATGCGACCAGAGCGCAGGTTCGCAGGTTCTAGACATCAGGGTAGCGGTGTAACGCATGCCAGAATCATAGAAGGCGATACCCGACTCACAAGCGATCTCGCCGCAGGTCTTCCGGCGAACACGGCGAGAGTAAACCGATCGGAAGATCGAAGACGGTGCGTGCCCCAGATTCGCCCCGCTGGTGAAGACGATGCCCCGCCCGAGCACAGGCAACCAGGACGCTGGCGGCGAACTCCGGATTGCTTTCTAGCTTGAGGCCAAACTCCATCAGTTGCCGGTGATCTCCCCCGGTTTCCCCGTTGTGGAGCACGAATCCACCATGCGGAAGTCCGGCGTGATCCCGCTCCAGTTCTTCCTGCGTGATGAAATTAACCGTCGTATCGTATTCAGCAAAATAGTCCGGCATATTCACGATCTTCGCGGTGACGGCGGTGGCATCGGCGCCGTCCGCAAGCACCACGAAACATTGCCGGGTATGCTTTTCACGGGTTGTGAGATCACTTACCTCTCCGGCCCGAACCCGTTGCAGGGCGATTTCGGACGGGATCGTGTATTGGCGGGCATCCCGGACCCCGGCCACCCGGCGAACCGCATCGGAATGTCCCTGACTGACCCACCGCAGAGAAGCAACACATCGAGCCGGTCCTGCCACGAATCGATGTCGGCGATCGGTTGATAAAGTGAGTGCTCCAACCGTCGACGGCTAAACACCGCGCCCAAATCCATATCGGCAGCCTGGGCGACGGCCAATTCAGCACCCTTTCCGAGATTCCCATAACCAACGATTCCGATGCGTGTCTTATTCATATCAGAAAAAGTAGAATTTGATCAGCGACGCACGCGCAACCACGCATGCGCTAACCTGAAAGTCCGGCTTGAGTCATCGGCCGGCACGGACAGTCGCGGAAATTGCGATAGAAGCTGCTTCCCAATGCCTGATATTATCAAACTGCCGACGGCCGACTTTTTGGGCGGACACCGGCATCCCGCTTTTTCCCGTATGCGCGGGTAATTCCAATATGTGATGGCTCCCGACGGCGATATTGGGCAACGATTCCGATCACTTCCAAAAGCGAAGGAACTCGATATGATGGCTTGGTTCTATTTATTAACTGCTGGTCTACTGGAAATCGCTTGGGCGATTGGCCTGAAGTACACACACGGATTTTCTCGACTAGGACCCAGCGTGGCCACGGTTTGTGCCATGGTTGCGAGCTTTGCCTTCCTCTCAATCGCGCTCAAAACAATTCCAGTGGGCACGGCCTACGCGGTGTGGACAGGAATCGGTGCGGCTGGCGTTGCCATTATCGGCATGGCCTTGTTCGGTGAATCACGGGAAGTTCTGCGCATCCTCTGCATCTTGCTGATCATCGCGGGTGCCGTAGGCCTCAAATTTGCCTCCGCAAGTGGATCCTAAATCGTTTTACGCCCGAACCCCGACCACCGTCAGCGAATCTCTGATCCCGTATTAGCTATTGATAGGAAATTCCTTTGGAGCGCCTCGCTGGCGAAAAGGGTCAACGCTGGCGAAAAGGGTCAATAAGCAATCTTTGCGGTTAAGGGGCGAACGTGGTCGAAGGGCCGACGGGGACGTCGGCGTTCCTAGCAGCCTGTCGGACTTAGGATATTTCCTTGGTTGAAATAACATATATATTTGACAGATAACAAGATACCTATCGCATGGCCACCCGTTATGTGAACATCGACCGCGACACGCCGTTATTGCTTCCGCCTGATCTGCGGGACTGGGTGCCAGCGGATCATCTGGTGCATTTTGTGATCGATGCGATGGCG
>Ga0075118_10000673_pt1 | contig 29243 bp, 26 predicted proteins | sample AntAceMetag02UKE_FD_69794 | JGI IMG/M metagenome (GOLD analysis project Ga0075118, IMG submission 69794) | Saline lake microbial communities from Ace Lake, Antarctica - Antarctic Ace Lake Metagenome 02UKE | ecosystem: Environmental > Aquatic > Non-marine Saline and Alkaline > Saline | place...
GTTGGCAGCATCGCCGAATCCGAATCGGCCCAGCACTTCAGCGCCGCCCTGGCCACAGAATGCGTTGGCCCCGAACGTGCGGGTCTGCGTGTTTGTGCCCTCGTTGGCCGTGGCCCGCATGCCTGGGTAGACGAACCTGAATCGCTGCTCGACCTCACCCGACTCGCCGTTGCGGCCACGCGTGACCAGCAGCGTGTCGACGTTGCGTCGTGTGAGGCTTGCTGACCAGTCGACGATGCGTTTGTCGATGCCAAGCAACCGTGATTGCTGATGCAGTAACTCGAGCCGAGCATCGAGAGGAAGAGTGTCCCAGTCGACTTCGACGGGTGAGCGGTAGGTGCCAGTCGGGTGATGCGGCGGTGGTGTTGCTGTGACCATGCTGCCGGCGGTGACGGTGGCCCAGTGGCGAGCAGTGGCGACGGCGCGGCGCAGGCCGGCATCGGAGAGATCAGCCGTCGCTGCGTAGCCGAGGCCGCCGCCGTTCCAGATCGAGATCATCACGCCGGTGTCGAACTCGTTGAAGATCGGCTCGAGGGTGTTCTGGCGGACCATCAGATGCTCTGACTGTTCGTCGACGACGCGCGCTGACGCATAATCGACATCGTTGGGCAGCGCGGCCCGCAACCGGTCGGCGATGGCGGTGTCGACAATTGGCTCGGTCAGCAGGCCCGTGGCGGAATCGCTCATGACGACAAGGCTACGACGAGGTGGGGAAGCCTGCCTGGTTTTGCGGCTGGGATCGAGCTCGAGTTTTGTGTGAGCGATTGAGGCGTCGGTTCCCGGTATCGCTCACACAAAACTCTGGCTGGTGTTGTGTGTGAGCATTTGTTCGACGAGCTCTTGGACGGCCAGTGCTTCAGCAAACGTGGCAATCGAATGTGGGTCGCCGCTGAGCATCTTCGACAGTTCGTTGAGTTGACTGATGTAGGCGTTCGCACCGAGTTCGACACGGTCGGTGCCGAGTAGGTCCTGCCAGTCGCCCCCGTCGCTCGACTGCAGGTGGTACCAGTCGACGAGGCGGAGCGAGCCAATGGTGCCACGGATCGTCAGGTCAACCACGTCAGGTCCGACGCCTTCACCTGTACCGATCATGACCAGTGGGGTCCCGTTGGGGGTGGACAGGCGTGCCAGAGCGTCAATCTCGCTGAGCTGGCCATCTGCTCCGTCGGGAAAGGTCACGATGGCGTGGTCGAGTGTGAGGGGTCCGAGTACCCGGTTGGCGACGAAGAGGAAGTGGGACACGACTTCGCGGATCCAGCCACCCTGATCTCGGAGCTTCAACCATTGCGCCTTGGCGTGCCACGCCCGCGGCCATTCGGCGAAGTGCAGCCGCAGGTCCCCCCGAACGATGTCGCCGATGGTGCCCTGCTGAATGCGCTCTGCCAGTTCGACGGCTGAAGGCGATGCGCTGAACACGAAGTTCACGCCAGCCGGAACACCACTTGTGGCGACCAACTCGACGAGGGCGCGGCTCTCGGCGACGTCGATGCCGAGCGGCTTCTCGCAGAACACTGCGACGTCGGCAGCGACGCAGGCCGCAACGTATTCGCGATGGAACAACGGTGGGACAGCGATGTAGACGGCATCGACAAGGGCGATGACCGCTGCTGCGTCATCGACAATGGCGACGCGGTCGCAATGTGCTGCGCAGGCGCCGCGATCTGGGTCCCAGGCTGCGACGAGGTCGAAGTCGTCATGCAGGTTGAACTGGTCGACAAAGCGCGCGCCGACGGTTCCGAGGCCGATGATGCCGATGCGGTGTACCACACCGTGAGTCTTGCCGATGGGCCTCGAAACGGGGGTGGTGGGCTCGCGAGGAGGTGAGCTGGTCTGCTACGCCATCGGCGGTGCATCCCACGATGGAGCGGGTGCAGGTGCAGGTGCAGGTGCAGGTGATGGTGATGGTGATGAAGATCGTGGGGGCGGCGGCGGCAAGTTGACAGGCCGTTGTCTCAGGGCTTGTTGTGCGAAGGGCGGCTGAGCGAAGAACTCGAGATCGGTTGGAGCTGGACAGACCAGTGCTGCGGTTTGAACATTGACGGGAGCGTGAGCCAGAACGACATCAGGTTGTGTCGGCTCGCTGAGTGGCCGGTTCGGTTGAGCCCGAACGAGGCCCGAGTTGTCGATCTGAAACGGAACTGCCGTTTCACGAGCGGTCGCTGTGGGGGGATCTGCAGCCAGGGCGCGTGCGAGTGCGAGTGAGAGTGCGGGTTCGAGTGAGCGCACGAGTGCGAGTGCGGGTCCGAGTGAGCGTGCGAGTGCTGGTTCGCGTGCGCGTGCGGGTGCGGGTGCGCGTGCGAGTGCTGGTTCGGGTGCGAGTGCTGGTTCGGGTTGGGGTTCGCGTGCGGGTTCGACGACGGGTTCGAATGAGAGTGCGGGTTCGAGTGAGAGTGCGGCCGGGGCGTGAGCGGTGGCCGACCATGCAGGAGCCTGGAGAGGAGTAAAAGCCGGAGTAAAAGCCGGAGTAAAAGCCGGAGTGAAAGCCGGGGCAGGGGCCGCTGCAGGGGCAGCGGGTGTTACTCGGTCGGGAACTGATTGCGTTGGGGTGATTGCGGAGCCTTCGATGAATTCCTCGCGGAAGCTGTCGAGCCGCTTGTCGGTGCTGACCACCGAGATCACAGCGGGGCGGTCGGGGCTGCCTATCACTCGGGTCATGGATGCATAGGCAACGCGTTTCGAGCGGGTTTCGACACCGATGCCCATGATGAGCGCGGGAGTTTCCCAGCCCTTGAAGCTGTGGATCGTGGACCCCTTGACGGCGTTTGTGGTGGGGGAGAATCGGTACTTGCGACGACGCCGGGCGTCGTCGGGGTCGCGGCTAAAGATGTGGTGGACCTGGTAGCCCGCAGCTTCGATCTCTCGGGCTGCGGCGACACCGTCGTGGTGGTAGTCGCAGAGGAAGGTGACGTCGCTGGGGGACAGCGTGGGGTTCTCGCGGAGGACTCGAACGACTTCCATGCCGATGACCAGGCCCATGTCCCCGATCTGGTCGATGGTGTACCACCGGCGTACCGAACCGGCCATTGAGCCGGCAACATCGTCATGATCTGCTGCGACAGTCGGCACGAGCCGATCGCCGGTCAGGTGGCCGAAAGCAAATGAGCTGGCGAGTTTCATCAGGTCGTTCGGCATGCGGTACGAGCCCGTGAGCTCGACCCACGGGTGCAAAAATCCAGCCGCCTGCATCTGGGCCTCGTCGACCCATGCATTTCGTTCGTAGAGGTCGAGCGTCGGATCGGTCATCAACAACATCTCGCCGCCAGCAACCACCGTGTAACTGTGCAGCAGGTCCCACCAGCGAACCGTAAAGTCTTGCCCCTCGTCGATCAACACTGCGTCGTAGCGGTCCTCGTAGCCGGCTTCCAGCGCGACCAATGCCTTCGAGACGATTGCCTGCGTCCAACTGGCACCCTTGGGAGCGCTGGTTGCGTACCCGTGGATTTCGGCGTCCTCCACCACTCGTGTGCAGTAGGAGTGGAAGTTCGTACAGGTCACACTTGTCGGATTCGCGCCGTACTCCAGGCAGCGGTCCAAGACGAGCGCTGAGAGATGATTCGACAACGTGACGTTGAACGAAAGGACGAGGACGCGTTGGCCCTGTGCGGCAAGTCGAGCAGCGCGTGCAGCGAGTCCGAACGACTTGCCGGAGCCGGCTGCCCCTCGGTAGCGACGTACGGCGACGTTGTCCGGGTTGACCTCAATCTCGTAGACGTTGGCGCTGCGCTGCGCTGTCACGCCGCGTGCAGCGGGACGTTCGGACGGGGCAATGAGCTGACGGACCCGAGCGATTGACTGCGGGAGCGGAACGGGGCAGCCGGTGCCGACGAGGATTCGCTCGAGCTGCGAGCCCAGCGACTCGGCGCCCCACACCTCGACGTGTTGGTGTGAGTCGTGGCTGCGCCGAGCGTCGAGGAGTTGGTTGGCTTCGGCGTCGGAGAGCAGCGGAGCAATAACTGCGGCGCGGACCACCTGGGTCGGCTCCGCGCCGTCGGACGGGAGTGCGAACGAGCGGTCGAAGATGTTATTGCGGTTCCGGTGGGCTGCGCAGCGCGGACTGTCGGAGATCGATATCTCGAAGCCGGCTGCATCAGTGGCCCGGAGGACGCCATCACCCGTCACACGGTGCGTTCCGGGCGCCCAGTCGAGCGCGGTGATCGCGGCGACTCCGTACTCGTCATGAACGGCGAGAAAGTCGATGATGTCGAGGCCCAAGCGAGGTTGGGTGTACACCGTCCAGCACCCGTCCAAACTGCTGAGCGCCTGCGCCACGAGAACTGCCGCAGTGGTGAGCGGTTTGAGCAAATGCTCGAAATCGGTGAGCGCTGGGCGCATGACAGCCATGCGTCCGTATCGGCGCGTTTTTCGTTGGCCTTGAGCGGAAGGGGGTGTGCAGGCCGTTGAAATCTTCCTAGGACCAGGGGTTTTGACCGTCCCACCCCTCTCGATCCCGACCGTCCCACCCCTCTCGATCCCGACCGTCCCACCCCTTGTCCCTCTTGGAGCGGTCCAGGACGTCGGCAGCAACGACACTTTTCTGCTCGTCGCAGCGCGGCGATCCTGGCATCGGTCAGCAGGCTGGTCCGTCGAACCGTCCACGAATCCTCGGTTCCCCCAAATAGCGCCGAGCTGTCGCCCAAGTTCGTAGTCTGAGGCAGTGCACCTTCACCCGTCGCTCGGCAGTGCAGCCGTCTCCGCCCATGTTTTGATCGTCGCCGGAGGCCGCAATGCGTGACCTGACATTGCTTGCACAGTTGACCGACACGCATGTCACCGATCCTGCAACGACCGAGGTGCTGTACGCCGATCACAACGCTCGATTGGCCGCTGCGGTCGCGTCGATCAACGCAGAGTCACCTCGAGTCGACGCCGTGATTGCCACCGGTGACCTTGCTCAGTGGGGTGCACCTCGCGAGTACGAGGAACTGGCCGACTTACTCGCGCCGCTCTCGGCGCCGGTACTTCCGCTGCCGGGGAATCACGACGAGGGGAAGTTGCTGCGCGATTACTTCCCCAAGCACCCGTGGGCTGATGCTGAACACAGCAGCTGGGTGGCCAACGTCGGCACGGTGCGGATCGTTGGTCTCGACTCCACGCGGGCAGGAGAGTCAGGTGCAGAACTCGACGCAGAACGGCTCGGGTGGCTCGATGCAGCGCTCGGCGCCGATCACACCGGGCCGACAATTCTGGCCATGCACCACCCACCATTCAAGTCGGGCATCGGCTGGATGGACGAGGGTGGTTTTATCGGTCTGGATGCATTCATCGAGGTCATCTCGGCACATCGCATCGATCGCATCTTGTGCGGGCATCTGCACCGGCCGATGACTGCCGTCGTCGGTGGGCATCTTGCAGAAGTCGGTCCGTCGACGGCCGTTCACGTCGCACTCGACTTGGCCGCTGACGCACCGCCTCGCGTCATTCTCGACCCGATCGGTTACCGGCTGCTGGCGATTTCACCAGACGATGCTGAGCACGCTGACTGGGCCATTGTCGGGCACACCCGTTACGTCGACACTGGCCGATTGGCGTTCGAACCGGATTGGCCCGACTGAGCCGATCTGTCAGGAGCCGGTGCAGACGGAAGCCCTCGGGTTGCAGCGACATCGTGGTCACGCAAGCGAAGACTGATCGCGATGGCCGGCACGATGAGAAGACCGCACACGAGAAACCCTGCCTGATATGCGCCGAGCCGATCGCCTGCTGGAGCGGCGTCGCCGCCGACTGACGACAGTCGTGCGGCGATGACGGTGACCGCGATGGCGACGCCGCCCGTGTAGGCGATCTGGCGCACTGTGTTGAACACCGATGTTGCCCGCCCGGTGTCGGCGAGCGATGTCGTGGCGTAGACCGCTGTTTGGATCGACACGAACACCAAGCCGACCGACGCTCCACGTCCGAATGAGAGCGCACCGAGCACCTGTACCGGTGTGTCGAGTGTGGCAAGCGCGAACGATGCCGTGAAGACGGCGGTCAAAGCAGAACCAACAACCATCAGTCGGCGTGGGCCGATCACGCGGTACAGGCGCCGACCCAGCAGGTTCGAAAGCAGGAAGATGCCGGCGGCCTGCGGTGCCTGCACGAGGCCGCTCGTTGTGGCCGAGAACCCGCGCAGTGTCTGCAGATACAGCGGAAGGACGATGATCCATCCGAAGAATCCGGCGTAGACAAACGGGGCCAAGATGTTGATGGTTTGGAAGTGTCGATCCTGGAGCAATCGGAGCTTCAGCATCGGCTGTTCATGGCGGAGTTCGACAATGACAAGTGACACTGCGGCAACGATGCCGACCGCGGCGAGCCCGAGGACCTTGGGAGACGCCCAGCCCTCGTCCGGGCCAATGGTGAGGGTGTAGATGAGCACGCTGACCGCAATGGCCGACAGCAAGAATCCGGCAGTGTCGAACCGTCCGGCAACTCCCTCGGTCGAGTCGTCGGTGGCACGACCTCGGAGCCACAGCACGCCGAGTGCGATGGCTGCTGCACCCATTGGGCCGTTGATGAAAAAGATCCATCGCCATGACGCGTGGTCGACGAGGATGCCGCCGAGCACCGGCCCGATCGCCGGTGCGATGACGACGACGCTGAGCACTCCGATGGCCGCTTTCGCGCGTTCGGCCATCGGATACGCACGGAACAGCATGGCGCTTCCGACGGGGGTGAGCAGGCCGCCACCGATGCCCTGCAAAACGCGTAGTGCGACCAGTTGATCGAGTGTCTGCGCGGCACCACATGCCAACGAGATGGCGACAAAGACTGCCAGTGCAGTGACGAAGACTCGCTTGGATCCGAAACGATCAGCAAGCCAGCCTGCAACCGGAATCATCGCAGCGAGGCTCAATAGGTAGCCAACGGCCACCCACTCGATGTCGGTGGATGCGACGCCAAACTCCTTGGCCAGCGTCGGCAACGCAACGTTGATCATTGTGCCGTCCATGACCGTCATGAAGACGGCGAGGACGTAGACGACCATCACTCGCGTCCGATACAGCACGGAGCGGACGCTACGAGCTCAGAGCCCACGCCGACGCTTCGAAGGACCGAGCGGCTCGGGGCGGCCGCACATCGTGGCGGTTCTCAGCTTCTGCGGGCTGAACCTCGGTTCATGGGGTCTCCCGAGTAGTTGCGGCGCTCTGATGTTCATCGTTGTTGTCGATGTCGGTCATGTTTTCGAGCAGTCGGCTGACGTAGTGCAACGCATGACTCATATCTTCGATCGATAAACCTGCAGCAGCTTGTGCGTAGTAGCCATCGATCAGTGGAAGTGTTCGATCGTGCCAGCGTTCGCGACCGCGCTTGGTCAGCCGAAATCGCCGGGACCTCCCATCTGTCGGGTCTGGTTCACTCCCGACAAGTCCGTCGGTTTCAAGCCGGCCAACCACGCCGGCGAGGCTTTGACGGCTGACTTTCAGAAATCTTGCGAGGTCGCCAACTGCCATTCCGTCGACTGATTCTGACCGCGACAACGCGCCGAGCACGGCCCAGCGTTGCGTGGTCAACCCTTCCGACTCAACTGCCTTCGTTCCGGTTTTATGCAACATATTGGCGCATTGATAGAGACGGAAGAACAGAAGGTTCGCCAACTCGAAGCGAGCACCTCGTGGAGTGTCTCTATGTGCAGAGACAAAAATCGACGTCTGGCTTGTTTGAGACATGCGAATTCCCCATGGGTGATAAGGTTTGTATGGACAAATAAGACAACATCATGCTACATCGTCAGAAATGACGCAGGGAGGTCTCAGTGAACAGATTCGACGGCAAAACTGTGATCGTGACAGGTGGAGGAGGTGGTATCGGCGGCGCGTTATGCCGGGGATTTGCTGCCGAGGGCGCCAGCGTCGCGGTCCTCGACCGTGACGAAGACGCTGCCAGGGTGGTCGCAGACGCGTTGAGTGCTGGCGGTGCCGAAGCGCTCGCCGTCACCTGCGACATCACCGAACGTGCCTCGGTTGACGCAGCTGTCGAGCGCACGACAGCAGCGTTCGGGCCCGTTGATGTCCTCGTCAACAACGCTGGCTGGGACCTGTTCGTTCCGTTTCTCGAAACCGTCCCCGAAGACTGGTCACGACTCATCGACATCAATCTGATCGGGCCGCTCAACATGCACCATGCCGTCTTGCCGGGCATGGTCGAACGTGGCAGCGGCCGCGTCGTCAACATCTCTTCAGATGCAGCCCGTGTGGGTTCGTCGGGCGAAGCGGTCTACGCCGCGTGCAAGGCCGGCATCATCGCATTCTCGAAGACACTCGCCCGGGAGCATTCGCGTCACGGCGTGACGTTCAACGTCGTGTGTCCTGGCCCGACCGACACGGCACTCCTCGCGAGCGTCACCGAGGCTGCTGCCAATCCAGAGAAGCTACGCGAGGCGTTCCGCCGCGCCATCCCGATCGGACGTCTCGGCGAGCCAGATGACCTCGCTGGCGCAGTGCTGTTCTTTGCGAGCGACGCAGCCGCTTTCGTCACCGGCCAAGTCGTCAGCGTCTCAGGTGGACTCACCATGGCCGGCTGATTGAACCGCCGCGCTCAACGACCCCTTCCTTCCCTCCGTCTCTCTCTCTCTCTCTCTCTCTCTCTCTCTCTCTCTCATTCCCTCCCTCGCTCCGTCACACATACAGCAAGCCCCATCGGCTGGCTTCGTTGCTTGCGATGTGCGGGTGGTCAGATCCAGGGCCTCGTATCTGTCTCGACGGCATGGAGGATGGTGTCGCGGACCGCGTTCGCTTCGGCGATGGGGATCATCCCGATCGTGACTGCTCCAGCTGCAGTCGTCAATCTCAGCTTGGCGACCCCGTGGCGCCGCTCGAAGATCGACTGCGTGACATCAACAGTGTTCGTCTTGTGGAGCAGTGCCTGTTGGGTGGCTGACGAGATGACCCTGGTCGTGCTGGCGAGTTCGTCGTGGAGCCCCCACCGGAAGTTGGCAACACCCACTCGTTTGGTCACCCAAACGAGTGGAATCGCACTGAGCGTCAGCAGCGACCACCAGCCGGTGAGCGCAAACAGCGCTCCGGCCAGGACAAGGCAGAACACTGACGTATTACGCACCGCGAGGAAAACCTCGGCGGGATGAATTCGTCGGTCGAGCTGCAGCGCATCGATCGGCGTGACCGCGGCCAGTGTCGCCACCGTGGCGAATTGGGCGTCGTCGCAACCGCCGAGCGAGAGGTCGCCTTGGCCGATTGTTGTGAGTCCGACACTGCGGAGCCCGGCCCGTCGTTGCAACGGGTTCTGGGCGCTGGTGACCATCTGGATTCGATCAACGCTGCTCGCTGTACTTGTTCGAGAGAGCAGGCCCGAGGTGCGGCGCAGGCCGGTGGGGCTCGAGCGGAGCGTGAGCTGCCAATCTCTGAGGAACACCCGGACAATGTTCAGAATCAGACTGAAGACGACGAAGACGACAGCCCCGATCGGTAGCCACCACCAGTGGAAGGTCACATTGTCGGGCCCGCCAGCGCGCACGCGGTCGAAGAAGTCGCCACCGAGCGCAAAGAGTGGGCCGAGGACGAGGAGGCCCGTGAGTGGCGACGTCGTCAGTGCCATCTTGAGGAGTCGGCGTCTGTCGTGGGTGAAAACCACCCGATCTTCGGCAAGTACCGGCGGAGGCAGTGTGCCGTCGGTGGGTCTCGGAGCAGGAACGGCGGTGACCGCTTGACGTTGCAGCTCCTCGGCCACGGGCCGAGCGATCGCATCGATCGCGAACTCAACGTCTTTGGTGCCGGCAGTGTCGACGGTGACTCTGACCAGGCCGGTGATTCGGTGCAGCAGCTGTTGCTCGATCGCGATGCTTTGAATTCGTTCGATCGGTACGTTCAGTCGGACGACTCGGATGACGCCTTTGGTGACCACCACCTCGCCGTCGACAAGTTGGAATGTGTAGCGCCACCATGCCAGCGCAGAGAATCCGCCGAACCCGACGATGAACACAAACGGCACTACCACCACCGGCCCGCCGAAGGGTGCGCGGACGATGAGCAACACGACGAACACGAGTTGAGCGATGCCCAACGACCTGAAGATGCGCAGTCCGAGGAACACGATCGCGAGCGGCGACTGCCGTTGCGGAGCGGTGAGGTCGATCATCCCGGTGGCGGTGGCGGTGGCGGTGGCGGTGGCGGTGGCGGTGGCGACGTGAAGTCGGTGAGGGGTGCGGTCCCGGCATCGGTTGGCGGTGAGATCGCGGCATCGTCAGCGTTGACCACGTCGGCGCGCTCGGTGACGAGCAGTTTGATTCGCTCGGCATCGGCTTGAGTGAGGCCGGGGATGCTGATGTCGGGGCCGGCCGTACTCACCTGCAGGGTGGCGAGGCCCAGCGACCGCTCGATCGGGCCGCGGCGGACGTTGACATGCTGGATGCGGCTGAACGGCAGCGACTCGACTCGGTGGGTGATCACGCCGCTGCGCAGCGACAGGTCGTGCTCGCGGAGTTGATAGGCGAGCCGCCGCACTTCGAGCACTCGGACGACGGCCACCAGCACGAGCAGCAGGAGAACGGCACCGCCGATCAGTAGTGGCGGAACCTTCTGATTGGCCTGAATCGCGATGGCCACGGTGCCGATGGCGACGAGGGTGGCCGCCAGTACAACGCCAGCCAGGCTGACTCGCAGGTAGCGGGGATCGACCGGTACGAATGCGTCGTCGTTGAGCCGGGGGAGGTGATCGGTCGGGATCGGTTCGTTGCTGAACGAATCGGCCATACCTGCTTTCTAGCAACGCCCTGGCGGATCCGGTCGCCGCTGGCACTGCGAGGTGCGTTCATTTCGCCTCACAAGGGTTCGCTTGCAGCCGTTCCGCGTGGCAGTCGGCTGAGCAGCTGCCAGGCTGGCGGCCTTGGCGTCAGGATCCGAACGTTCTCGATCGAAACGATCGCGCGGGAATCCCGAAGCGCGCGCCCAGGCAGCTGCGGCGATCATCGCTGAACAACGACTGAAGTACCCCGAGTCCCTCCCGATCACCGAACGCCACGATGAGCTGCTCGAGGTGATTCGAGAGCATCAGGTCGTGATCGTCGCCGGCGAGACCGGTTCTGGCAAGAGCACCCAGATCCCAAAGTTGTGCCTGGAAGCGGGGCGCGGCGTGGCCGGCCTGATCGGGCACACCCAGCCCCGCCGCGTTGCTGCTCGCACGATTGGCGAACGCATTGCCGACGAACTCGGATCGAAACTTGGCGACGACGTCGGTTACACGGTCCGCTTCACCGATCAGGTGGGTGAGCGGACGCTGATCAAAGTGATGACCGACGGCATCCTGCTGGCCGAGATTCAGCGTGATCGAATGTTGCGCAGATACGACACGCTGATCATCGACGAGGCGCACGAGCGCAGCCTGAATATCGACTTCATCCTCGGCTACCTCAAACAGCTGTTGCCGAAGCGGCCCGATCTCAAGGTGATCGTCACGTCGGCCACCATCGACACAACTCGATTTGCCGAGCACTTCTCTGCGCCACCGCCGGACGACCCGAATGGTGCACTCATTCCTGCTCCAATCATCGAAGTCGTGGGTCGGACGTTCCCGGTGGAGGTTCGCTACCGCCCCTATGGGCCGGACAACGAAGAGGACCCCGACGACCGCCGTGATCAGGTGCAGGCCGTGCTCGACGCCGTCGACGAACTCACCCGAGCTGGCGACGGCGACGTCCTCGTGTTCCTCTCGGGCGAGCGCGAGATCCACGACACGGCCGATGCGTTGAGGCGCGACCAGGCAGGTCGAGCCAGGCCGCTCGAGATCCTGCCGCTCTACGCGCGGCTGTCGTCAGCGGAGCAGCAGCGGGTGTTCAAACCGTCCGGCAAACAGCGCGTCGTGCTGGCAACCAACGTGGCTGAGACCTCGCTGACCGTGCCGGGCGTGCGATACGTCGTCGACACGGGCACGGCCCGTGTGTCTCGATACAGCAAGCGACTCAAGGTGCAGCGGCTACCGATTGAACCCGTGTCGCAAGCCTCAGCAAACCAGCGCTCCGGTCGTTGTGGCCGAGTTGCTCCGGGCATTGCCATACGCCTGTTCGCGGAAGATGAGTTCGTCGAACGGCCCGAGTTCACCGACCCGGAAATCTTGCGAACCAACCTGGCCTCCGTCATCTTGCAGATGACCGCGATCGGGCTCGGCGACGTTGGCAACTTCCCGTTCGTTGAGCCGCCCGACTCGTCGATGATTCGCGACGGCTACGCGCTCCTCGAAGAGCTGGCCGCAATTGTTCCGGCCGAACGCGGCGTCACCGAACGCGAGCTCACCTCGATTGGGCGTGACCTCGCAAAGCTGCCGGTCGATCCTCGGCTCGGGCGAATGGTGCTCGAAGCCGACGACCTGGGTTGTGTCCGCGAGGTACTCGTCATTGCTTCGGCACTGTCGATTCAAGACCCGCGAGAGCGTCCGCAGGAAAAGATCGAACAGGCCAACGAGTTCCACAATCGATTTAAGGTCGATGGCTCCGACCTGCTGTCGCTCGTGGCACTGTGGGACTACCTGCGCCTCAAGCAGCGTGAGTTGTCTGGCAACCAGTTCCGACGGATGTGTCGCACGGAGTACCTCAACTACCTGCGGGTTCGCGAGTGGACCGACCTCTACAGTCAGCTCCGCCGGGTTGCCGGTGAGCTGAAAATCAGGCCGGGTGCGGGGCTCACAGAGAGCCACCCAGATCACGTTCATCGGGCACTGCTTGCCGGGCTTCTCTCTCAGATTGGCATGCGTGATCGTGAGACACGCGAGTACCGCGGGGCGCGGGACGCCCGGTTCGTGATTGCCCGCGGATCGGTCATTGGTCGCAAGCAGCCCGACTGGGTGATGGCTGCCGAACTGGTCGAGACCAACCGGCTGTACGCCCGCAGAGTTGCAGCGATCGAGCCCGAGTGGATCGAGAAGTCGGCCGAGCACTTGGTCAAGAAGTCGTTCGGCGAACCCCGATGGGACGCCAAGGGTGGCCGGGCGGTGTGCGTCGAGCAGGTCACGCTTTTCGGTATCCCGATTGTCACTGATCGGATCATCGGCTACGACCAGATCGACATCGATGGCGCACGCGCGATGTTCATCCAGAAGGCATTGGTTGAAGGGGAGTGGAGTAGCCATCAGAAGTTCGTGCAACGGAACCAGGAGTTCCTCGACCGGGTGCGACAGATGGCAGCACGGGTACGCCGCGTCGAACTCGTCGACGACGAAATGCTGTTTGACTTCTTTAACGGCCGGGTCGACGCCGACGTGACCGACACGCGCCGTTTCGACCGGTGGTGGAAAGCCGAGCGGCAGAGCGATGGTCGGCTCCTCGACCTGACCGACGAGATGCTTGCCGATCGTGAACACGGGGCAGGGATCAGGCTCGATGACTTTCCGGACGTCTGGCGGCACGGCGACATCGAGCTGCCACTCACGTATCGGTATGCCCCTGGCGAGCCGCTCGACGGTGTCACGGTGCATATCCCGCTGAACGCCCTCAACCAGATCGAACCGGCGGGCTTCGCCTGGCAGATCGCTGGGCACCGACCTGAGATCGTTGCCATGCTGGTCCGATCGGTCCAGAAGGATGTGCGTCGTCAGCTCGGGCCGATGGCCGAGATGGTCGAGGGAACGATCGAACGTGTGCGGCAATTCGAGGCGGGTTCGATCCCGTTTCTCCACGCTGTTGCGGTGGGCCTGACACGGGCCTCAGGTCTGCGCATCGATCCGTCGGTGTTCAACCCCGCGGTACTCGATGACTACCTGAAGATGAACTTCGTGATCAGTACTGAGGTCGACGGTTCGACCGATGTCGTCGATGTCGGCGTCGACCTCGCAGCGATCAAAGCCCGCCAAGTCGGCGCGTCACGTCAGTCGATCGCGGCCGCAGCGCCGATCGAGGAACGTCGCAACATCACGAGCTGGGACTTTGGCGATCTCGAACGCGTTGTCGCGTCGTCTGACCTTGCGTTCGACGTATTGGCTTACCCGACCTTGCTGGACACCGGCAACAGCGTGGCGCTGCGCGTTGTCACCAGCGCTTCGGTGCAGCAGCGCGCGATGCGCGGCGGCGTCCGTCGACTGCTGCTGTTGACGGCAGCGCCGAGCCGCAACGTGGTCGAACGACTGCTGACAAACGCGGGGCGTCTGGCCCTGGCGACGGCCGACATGTCGATCGCTGCGCTGGCCGACGACTGCATCGCTGCTGCTGTCGATCACCTCCTCGACGAACACCTCCGGACGGGCGGCCAACTACCGTGGGCCGAAGCCGACTTCGAGTCATTGCGGCAGCACGTCAAGAAGGCGTCGCCGGCGCTCGCACGCGATGCGCTCGTACAGGCCACCGCCGCGGTCGCTGCGACCGGTGCCGTGCACGCGAAACTGGCAGCCCTCCGAGCTGGAACGTTGCAACGATCGGTCGAAGACGCCAACCAACACCTCGGTCGGCTGGTCCGGCCTGGCTTCGTGTTCAACACAGGAATCAACCAACTCCCAGAGATCGCTCGGTACGTACGGGCCATCTCGGCACGACTCGACGGGCTCGCCGGCACGGTCGAGCGAGATCGCCGTCGGATGGATGAAGTCGTCCCGATCGAGGCCCGATACTCGGCGCTGTTGGATCGAATCCCGGCGAGCGAGATGACACCTGCGATCGCCGCGCTGGCATGGGAGCTCGAAGAGTTGCGCGTCAGCGTGTTCGCGCAAGCGGTTGGCGCCCGTGGCCAGGTGAGTGTGAAACGGATTTCTACCGCACTGCAACGCCTCGGCGGGTAGGACGACACGGTGCCAGGCACCAGGTCGTCCTCTGCGAGAATTGCGGCATGGACGATCGTGAACTCGACCCGCTGACCGCCAACACCGTTGCGCTGTTGCAGACGCTGATTCGTAACGAGTGTGTCAACGACGGGACTGCTGAATCGGGTCACGAGACTCGCAACGCCGATGTCCTTCAGGGCGTGATCGAAGGGCCCGGCGTGGTCGTCGAGCGGTTCGGGCCGACTGCTGATCGGATGTCGATCATCGGCCGCATCGAAGGCTCCGACCCGAACGCTCCCAGCCTCTGCCTGATGGGCCACACGGACGTTGTGCCGGTCAATCGTGACGGCTGGGACAACGACCCGTTCGGTGGTGAGTTGATCACATCACCAGAGGGCGTGGATGAGGTGTGGGGCCGCGGTGCTGTCGACATGCTCAACCTCACCGCGTCGATGGCCGTCGCGTTCCGCCATCTGGCCGACGACGCTGCCGCCGGCCGCTTTAAGCCGACCGGCGACCTCATCTATTTTGGCGTCGCCGACGAGGAAGCCGGGAGCACATATGGCGCCCGTTGGATGGCTGACAACCACGCCGACTCCATGCGTGCCGACTACGTGCTGACCGAGAACGGTGGCATCCACTCTGGCCCAGCCGAGTCGCCCTTCATCAGCGTGAACGTCGCCGAAAAAGGTGTTGCCTGGCGCCGACTCACCGTGCGTGGCACACCGGGCCATGGCTCGACACCGTTCCGCGGTGATAACGCGCTGGTCAAAGCGGCCGGAGTGGTCCAACGACTTGCCGACTACCGATCGAAGCCCCGATTCACCGAACTGTGGCGGACCCGAGTCGACACGCTCGGTCTCACGCCGGAGTGGGCTGATGCACTGCTTGACGAATCAAAAATTGACGGCTTCCTCGACGACCTGCCGGTCCCCAAACTCGCGGCGTACCTCCATGCCTGCACGCACACGACGTTTTCACCAAATCTGCTCGACGGCGGGTTGATGAAGACGAACGTTGTGCCCGACACCGTGGTCATCGAAGTCGATGTGCGCACGCTGCCGGGCGACGGACCCGACGAGGTCGCGGCGCACCTGCGCGATGCACTCGGCGACCTCGCTGACCATGTCGAGGTCGAGTCGATGATGAACGACGAATCATCGATCAGTCGGATCGACACGCCGCTGTGGGATGCGCTGCACCGTGCGGTCAATGTGCCGTTCCCGACTGCCACGCTGACGCCGCAGATGATCGTGGGGTTCACCGATTCGCGGATCTACCGCGAGATGGGTGCAGTTGCCTACGGTGCCGGGCTGCTCAGCCCGTCACTTGACTCCAGCGAGTTTGGCTCCCGGTTCCACGGTCACAACGAGCGTATTGATGTCGAGTCGTTGGCGCTGACGACCCGTCTGTGGGATCAGGTCTGTCGCGACCTGTTGGCCAAGTAGCGGCGCGCCGCATCCTTCGCTTCGGGGTCCGCCATTGCGGCCCCGAGCAGGTCGGCATCGCTCCATGCACCACCAGTCGCTGCCATGTTCTCGAGTACCACGTTGACCTGACGCTTGGTGGCGCGCACGACTGACGGTGCCTTGCTTGCGATTGAGGTGGCGAGTTCGTCGACAGCTGACTCGAGGTCGGCGCGCGGAACGACCCGGTTGAGGAATCCGATTGAACGAGCTTCTTCGGCGTCGAAGGGCCGGCAGGTGAGGACCAGCTCGCGTGTGATTGCTGGGCCGATCTCGCGGACGAGGCGCGGTATACCGCCCCAGGCGAGCGGAATGCCGAGGTCGACCTCGGGAATCGAAAAGACCGTGTCGTCAGCAGCAATTCGGAGATCACACACACCGGCTAAAACAACGCCACCGCCGACGCATGGCCCCTTGATCGCGGCGATCGACAAGGCAGACATTCGCTCCATTGCCTCGGCCATCAGCCGTCCGAGGTCGGCCTGCTCACGAGCCGAGACGCCGTTTTCGCCCTGGCCCGCAAACTCCCGGAGGTCGAAGCCCGATGAGAAGGCGCGGCCCTCACCCGTGACGATGACGACGACCGCATCGGTCGTGTCGAACCAGGCGGCAGCCTGGGCGATCTCAGCGAGCGGTACGACGCCGAGTGGGTTGAGTTGCTTGGGTTGGGTGAGTGTCAGTCGGCCGATCCGGTCGGCTACTTCGGCGCGCAGGGTCGTGAACTCAGGCATCGCCAACGTTCGCACACACGCCGTGCCGCATTCCGATCAGACCGCCGGCAACCAAGCGAAGCTGCTGTGCCTGTCATGCCCATGTCACGCCCAGGTGTGTCACGCCCAGGTCAGACCAAAGTGTGACAACCGGGTGTGACAAGCACTCCGGTCCCGGTGTGAAATCGGCGTCAGCTTCTCTGGTAGCGGCCGGGCTCGACTTCGGTGGCTTCGCCCCGTTTGAGCATCCGGGCGATGTGCATTTGGGCGCTACGCGTTTCCACCGAGTCGGCAAACGAGTGCTCGACGTGTGGGCGATAGATAAATCGGTGCGCCCGCATGGCGTCGATCGTCTGTGGTTCGGCGAGGAAGTTGAGCATTGCGTCGTGGCGGCGATCGATCACTGCGGTGAAGGCGTCGACCATCTCGACAAACGTCTCGCGCCCTTCGATCACTCCCTTGTGATGGAACGTGACGTAAAAGTCGGCTTCCTCATCGCGCACCTTGGCGAGGCTGGCCTCGAAGTCTTCGAGGTCGCTCCACACGTCGCCGTAGTACGGGCCAAAGCCGGTGAGGTCGATGTCTGACAGGAAGAACACGCCATCCATCCGGAAGCCGCTGTGGCCTCGTGTGTGGCCGGGCAGGTGCACCGCCTCGACCCGTGTGCCGCCACCGAGGTCGAACACGTGGCCGTCGGTGAAGCCCTGAGCGTCGGGCCGGGGCGTGTAGTGGAACTCGTCGAGGACGAGCGCCGAGAACGTGTCGCGCGCCTCGCCGGTCAACCCGTAGACCTCCATGAGTCCGTCGATGCTCTGGGCGCCGATCAGGTCGGCTTCGTGGATGTGGAGACGCGAGTCGGCGAAGAACCCGTTGCCGCACATGTGGTCTTCGTGGCTGTGTGAGTTGATGACGGCATCGATCGCGACAGGTGCGCCACCTTTGGCAACGACGGTGGTCGACGGATCGATCAACACGGTTTCGCCAGCTCCACGGACGAGCAACGAGTTCCCTGACGGGTAGGCCCCATTGTTTTCGCCGACCAGCACGCTGACCGTGTCGGTTAATTGTCGTTCTCCGTCGCCCCAGTCAGTGATCACGACAGCGAAACTACAACGTGTCGCAGCGCGGCAGGCTTGTCGCTCATCCGGCGGGCTTGAGGTTGAGTGACGCCGAGTTCATGCAGAATCGGTCGCCGGTCGGTGCCGGGCCGTCGGGGAAGACGTGGCCGAGGTGCGCGCCGCACTTGGCGCAGACGGTCTCGGTTCTGGCCATGCCGTGGGAAGTGTCGGTGCGGTTTTCGATCTTGTTGCCGTCGAGTGCCTGATAGAAGCTCGGCCATCCGCAGCCTGCGTCGTACTTTGTCTCGGACGAGAACAGCTCGGCGTCACACACGATGCAGTGATACGTGCCGTCGTCGGTGGTGGCGTGGTACGCGCCAGTGAACGGACGCTCGGTTCCGGCGTGCTGGGTGACCTGATACTGCTCGGGCGTGAGCCGATCGCGCAGCTCCGCGTCGGAGGGGAGTGCGGCTGTGTCGTTCTGATCGTTCTCGGCCATGGCTCCATGCTGCCAAGTCCGGGGCACGGCCGCAGCATCCGGATCTGAGTTTCGCGGTTGTTGCGTTGGCTGTTCGCTCTCGGCTATGGCTTGGTTCCTAACCTTTCGCTATGCGTCAGCGCTCTCTCCGCACCCGACTTGTGACTGTCACTGCAGCAGCGGTTACCGGGGCCGTGCTCGTTGCTGCCTGTTCGTCAGGTGGTAACGATCCCACCAACTCGGGCTCGACTATCTCACCGGCGGCTGAGTCGGCGGTCGAGTCGGCGGTCGATGGTGGGTCAGTCGTCGACCCGGCGACGCCGCGCACGCGTTTCCGTTTCCCGCCTGCGCCAACCGCTCCACCCGCGGACAAACAGAGCGCACCAGAGGCGCTCGACAACATCGCTGCCATTCGTCAGCTGATCATTGCTGGCGAAATGGATGTCGCAGGTGTTCGCGGGCTCGGCGAGACCGGCGATGCTCGCCACGCCTGGTATCTGTCGGATCTCTTGCGTTTCTTTCGCGGCGACGATGGTGTGATCATCGTTGACGCATTTGAGCAGCTCACCGACGTCGACATCTCGAATGATCCTGAGAGCGAAATCAGTCCTTGGCTCAGCCTCACGAATCACCTGATTGCTTGGGACACGCCGGCCTATCCCAGCTACCAGCGCGACAAGGGGGCCATCTTCACGCAGCTCGAACCCGCCTGGGAGCCGTTCTTCAGCGATGTAGACGCAGATATTGACTGGCGTGTCTTGAGCTGGGGTGGCGTGTTCATCGACGACCGCGAACTCGGCGACTCTGAGAGCTGCTCCGGCGGCTGCATCCCGTCGCTCGACGACTTCGCCACGACCGATGCAGCTGGAGGCGATTGGTACCCGGACGACCGGATCGTGTTTGGCCTGGTTGAGGGTGATGCAGCGCTGGCGTTTCCGAAGAACATCGCCGAGATCCACGAGATGTTCAACTTCACGCTCGGCAAACGGCGCTTCGGGCTTCCCTATTGCACGCTCTGCGGGTCGGCGCAGGCGTACTACACCGACAACTCGGGTGCCGATGAGCAGCCGGTTTTGCGAACCTCGGGATTGCTCAGCCGGTCGAACAAGGTGATGTACGACCTCGTGACTCGGTCAGTGTTTGACACGTTCACGGGCCGAGCAGTCTCCGGGGTGCTGCAAGTCCAGGGCATTCAACTCGAGGAGGTCACCGTCGTCCGTTCGACCTGGGGCAAATGGAAGGCCGGACATCCGAACACGCAGATCGTTGCCGAAGACGGTGGTATCGGGCGGAGCTACGACCTCGACCCGCTCGCCGGGCGCGACGAAGCTGGCCCGATTTTCCCGATCGGTGATGCCGACAGACGACTCGATGTCCAGGAACTCGTCGTTGGCGTACTGCAGGCCGACGGCACGCCGCTGGCGTTCCCATCGACGCAGGCCAGCTCGATTTTGGCCACCGGCGGCACGGTGTCGCTGGGCGGCGTCAGCCTCGTCGAGTCAGGCGATGGCCTGCGGGCTCTGGACGATGCAACGGGCGATGAAATCCCTGCGCACGAAGCGTTCTGGTTCGCCTGGAGTCAGTTCCACCCCACCACCCAACTCTTTGAACGCTGACAAGTCAGGCGGCAACCCGTATCTCATCCCCTCTTGGAAAACTGAGGGCTGAGCTGGACGGCCTCAGAGATCGGTTTGGTTGGTTTGGCGGAGAAAGGTGAGCGAGTCCCAGGTGTCGACTCGCTTGGTGATCACATCGTCGCGAACGCTGAACCACATGACGCCGGGGATTTCGAAGGCCGTCCCCTCGTACGTGGCCGTGAAGCGATACCTCACGACCACATCGGTTACCGACGGACGCTCCTGTTCGACGATGTCGTCGATCGAGTACGTGCGGTCGGCGAACGCGGCAAGAAAGTGCGGCAGCCGCCGCCGGTATTCCTCTCGTCCGAAACAGCCGGAACCGAGTTCGCTGTCGTGGACGTTCCGGAAACCTTCGGCGACGAAGCTGGCGGTGTAGTCCGGATCGTTTCGTGTGAACGAACGCAGGAAACCGGTGACGACATCAATCGGTGAACTCATGGTTCGACGACGGTACTTCTGGTCGAACTGCGATCCAATGTGACTGTGGCTGACCCCCTTTCTCCCGAAATGGAGACCATTTCTCATCACAAGTGCGGAGAGATGGTCTCCATTTCGGGAGAAAGGGGGCTGGCGGGGGAGATCTTGGTCAGGCGCGGGGGAGGAGGCTGTCGAGCGCGGCCTCGGCGGCCGACATGTCGGCGCGATCTTCGTGGACCAGCCGGGTCAGATTACTCACCGACACATAGCCGGCCTCGACTGCGCCGCCGTCGGTGTCTTCGGGCAGTACGTTGATCTTTTGTCCCCAGTCCATCATGACGCGAAATGCCCCTTCGTCGCCTTCGACGGGCTCAAGGGTGGCCTCGTTGACCGTCCGTGGTGGGAGGTTGCCGACGTCGGTGTGGCGCCAGCCGAGCATCTCCGAGACAGGCCGATCAGGGACGTTGATGTTGACGACCACGGGCTCGGTCGGCATGTTGTCGACCATGCCCTGCACGTAGGTTCGAGCAACCTCGGCTGAGGCTTGCCAGTCGAGCTGATCGACCAACTGGTTCCACACCTGGCCTTCAACGCCGTAGCCCGTGACCGCCTGGCTGAATGCGACACCGGAAATCTTGCCGTTACGAGCCGTGAGTGCAGCGCCGACCGTGCCTGAGTGGTACACCGCGCGCCCGACGTTGGCGCCCGGGTTGATACCGGAAATGACCAGGTCGAACGGACCGCCGAATGCGCCGAGCCGAGCAAACATCACGCAGAGCGCAGGTGCGCCGGTGACCGACCACGCGGCCGCCGCCGACACAGGAATGTCGACCGGCCGGATGACCGGGGTGATCTCGTGAAGAGCGCCGAGTGCGGCGCCGGCACCGGAGTACTCCGAGTCAGGTGCAGCGACGACGATCTCGTGCCCGCCCTCAAGGTCACACATTGCATTCGCCAGAGCGTGGAGCCCGGGGGCGTGAATTCCGTCGTCGTTCGTGACCAAGATCCGCATGGGTGCATCCTGGCACGTGTCGACCGTTTAGCCCGATCCGGTCCGGGTCTCGTCCGTTGGCGGTCGGTCGGCGACGGGCGCTCGGTCAGCTCGTCGAGCCGGGCTGAGCGATGTCAGCCGGAGTGACGCCGCTGCTTGGAGTCGTTGCGGTCGGTCGTTGACTCGCCCACGCGAACAATGACAGGCCGACCACGACCAAGACCATGCCGGCGATCTGCGGTGAGCGAACCGACTCGCCGAGGACCACGAAACCCCAGAACACCGAGAGTGCCGGCTGGCCTGTCTGGATGATGCTGATCGTCGCAACCGGAAGGTGGCGCTGCGCGAAAATGATGCAGCCATGGGCGAACATGCCGGTCACAAGTGTGAGGAGCGCCACGACAAACCAGCCGCGAGCCGACAGCGAGAACAGGCCGGTGCCGGCGATCGACGCAGCGATCGGCCCAGCAGTGATGAGGCCCAGCGGCATCATGCAGGCCATGAAATCGAGCACGTCAACGCCACGTGAGCGGGCCCGCTTCGAGGTCAGCATGTAGCCCGTCCAGGTGCCGATGACGAGCACCATAAGCAGGTCGCCGCCGAGTGTCGCCTCACCTCCCGTGGGCCCGAATGTGAGGACCAGCACAATGCCGACGATCGAGATCAGCCCGAATTTAAGTGCGCTCCAGTTCGGTCGCTCGCCGAAGAACGCTGCGCCGGCGGGGAGGAGTACCAGGGGGGTGAGTGTGGTGATGAACTCGGCATGAGCAATGCTCGTCCGAGTGATCGCCGTGAAGAAGATCGCGATATTCAGCCCGAAGAACAGGCCGGGCGGAAGGACCAGTTTCCATGTCTCGCGCGATGGCAGCGGGCGGCTGGTGCGTTTCCGGGCGATGAGAACGATGATCCACCAGCCGACGACAGCGCCAATCATTCGCCAGAATGCCACCACCGACCCGGTCGACTCGGACCACTTGATAGCGGCCGAGCTGATCGAGAAGCTGATCACGGCGAGGCCAACCGCGATGAAACCGATCGATTTCAGTCGGGTGGGGTTTGCGGGTGGGTTCCCAGGCGAAATGGGGGACGTGCTTGCGGACGCGCTGGCGTCGTTGTTGCTCACCAGTTGGGGAGGTCGAGCCAGGCGTCGGCTGCGGATGCATCGCCGACGATGTCGAGTTCGGAACGGTCGAGGCGGCCCATCAGCAACAGCCAGATGTCGGCCGCAGCTCCACGAATCGCAGCGTCGCCCTTGTCGTGGACGGGCAGCATCCGGTACTCGCCGTTCTCGCTCCACACCAGCCATTCGCCGTCGACGTCGGTGCAGTGGACGTGGAGGCTGACGGTTGGAGGCTCGACATCCGCACGGCTGAGCGCGCGCGGGAGGCCCAACTCGAAGTACTCCTGGATTCCTTCCCTCGATAGTTCGGGGTCGAGCATTGCTTGGACACCGATCGCAGTCTGGGCATCCCACCGGTGCATGGCGGTTTCGAGTGCCTGTCGACGGGCCCAGACCCACACCTGCTGTTCGAACGGGAACGGGTGCCACGTAGGAGCGTCGGGCTCGGCGTTGCTGAGCGCGTCGATCAGCGCGGCCGCTCCGTCGACGATCCAGACCGACATGTTGTCGTCGGGACTCGGCCCGAAGTCGATTTCTTTTCCCGGGGCTTCGCCATTGAGGACAGCGTGGGTGGCCCAACGCTGGACCCAACCGGTGTGTTCGAGCAGCTTGGTGAGGTCCCATCCGGGGCATGCTGCGACTGGGGCAGCGGCGTCGCCGGTGCGGATGGCAGCCGACAGTAGGTCGGTGTCCGTGCGGAGTGCGGCCAAGTAGGCGCTCATGTGGTTGGTCCCGAGTCTGCTTGTGCTCACAAGCCTGACGGTAGCCTTTTCATCATGAGCTCACTCGAAGCACTTGCGGCAGATTCTGGTAGCGCCAACGCTAGCGAGCCGATCGTCACGGTGACGCCCGAGGCGCTCGAGCATCTCACTGAGTTGCGTGACGAAGAAGCTGACGGCGAACAGCTCGGTCTACGCCTCGGCCTGGCCTCGGCGCCCGGTGAAGACTTCCGGTACGACCTGTCGTTCGAAGAGTTCCTGAAGGCAGCATTCGAAGACGAAGTGCGCACGCACGAGGGCCTCAAGATCATCATCCCCGGCCCCGATGTCGAAGTGATGACCGGCGCCACGCTCGACTACACCGTCACGCAGGGCCTCGTTATTCGCAACCCGAACAAGCCCGAAGCACCGAGCATCGAAGGCCTCACCAGCGACGACGAGCTGTCGGCCGAAATCGAAGCGCTCGTGTCGGGCGAAGTAAACCCGGCGCTCGCCGCACACGGTGGCTTCGTCACCTACGTCGGCCACGACAGCGAAGGCACCGCATTTCTCACGATGGGCGGCGGCTGTCATGGTTGCTCGATGAGCAAGATGACGATGCTTGATGGCGTGCAAACGATGCTCGTCGATGCGTTGCCGGCGATCGAGCGGGTTAAAGACCTCACCGATCACGCCACCGGCTCAAACCCCTTCTACACCTGAGGCGATCCGATTCGCCCGATCCCGGCGTCAGCCCTCACCGCTCGTTGGCGGAGGCCAACTCGGGTTCGTGCTTCCTTGGCCTCGAACGAATCGATCCCGCCTCAGCGAGCTGAACCGACTGGCGTTGGAGGTTCAAGTCCTCCCTCCGACACAACGTTCATAAAGGCTCCGGCCCTGGTCAACGGCTTTTCAGGATCTCAATGACGGTCGCTCACGCGAACTGGACGGGGGTCTCGGACGATCGGGCCGACCTATCGATCTGGATCAACTGAGTCGACACGCTCCGCCTTCCTCAAGAATCAGCTCGCCGACGAGGCCGGCGGCGTCTTTGGCGATGGGTTGGGTGACGTGGCTGTAGACCTCGGCGGTGATGTGGGTGGCGGGAGGTGGCTGGTAGCAACATTTCTGAATCTCCCAGAGAGATTCAGGGCTTGGGAGATTCGCAGATCGTTCCTCCCATGGAGGTCCACCGGGACCTGCGGTTGTGTCTCACATTTTTCGTCGATGAGGTTGATCGCTCTGGATGGGTGGTCTTTGGTTTTGTGTGCACTGTGTTGGGGTGGTGGTAGGTCGGTGGTGGTGGCTTGTAAATCTTGGAGTAATCCTATATATTGCTCGTATGGGTTCTGATCTACTGTCGCTTGCGGATGCGTCAGCACTTCTTGGTGTGTCGTCTGAGCGTGTTCGCCAGTTGGTCGTTGCTGGCGACTTGCCGGGTGTGCGTTTCGGGAATGCGTGGGCAGTTCCACGCGATTCGATTGATGCGCGTCGTCAGGTCTCGAACCGTCGCGGTCGCCCGCTGAGCGCTCGGCGTGTTTGGGAACAGATCGCACTCGGCGATGTCGATTTGTCGAACGTGAGCCGATACCGGAACAGAGGAGAGGTCCGCCGCCATGAGATGAGTGCCACCGATCTCGACTACCTGTGTGGTCGCGGAGGTGTGCTGGTGAGTGGGGTCGCTGCTGCGGTCGAGTTCGGCGAACTGCTGCAGCCGGTCGCTGGCGAAGCCGACCTGTACGTCTCCGCTGAGATCTATGAGCAGCTAGGAGCCCTCGTTGCTGCGGTGCCCGATCAGCTAGGAGGAGTGGCAATTCGCTCAATCCCGGTCGACGTCTGGGCCAGTGCTATCGCTCAACCCAGGTCGGGGACCGGTCGTGCGTACGCACCTCGGGCTGCTGTTGCGCTTGATCTGATGGAGTCTGGCGATCCGCGACACTGGGTTGCCGCCGAGAACCTGATCGCAGCCCATGTCTGAACACCCGGTGATCGTGCTGCCACCATTGATCGGCGGACAAGCCGAGTCGTGGTCGGCGCTTCTCGAACTCTCGCCGGCGTTCGGGGACAACTGGTTGCTTGTCGGCGGGCAGATGGTGTTCCTGCACGAGCTCCAGCGGCAGTCCACTGACACCCGGCCAACGGACGACATAGACGTGGTCGTTGACCTGCGGGCTGAGCCAGCGGGTCTCAGTAGGATTCACTCGGCCTTGATCTCTGCCAGCTTCGACCAGGATTCGCCAGGACCCGAAGGGACAGCCCATCGTTATCGTCGTGGTTCAGCGGTGATCGACGTGCTCGCTCCGGACAACCTGGGCAAGCGCTTACAACTCAAGTTGGGCTCGGGGCGAACGATCGAAGCCCCTGGAACCACCCAGGCATTTCGGCGCAGCGGAATCGTCACCGTGGAGATCGAAGGCAGGTCAGCCGAGGTCCGTCGGCCCGACTTGATCGGCGCGTTGATCGGGAAGGCGTCTGCGGTCGCCAAAATCACCTCGCAGTCAGCGGCAAGCCGGGCGAAGCATCTGCGGGACTTCGCTCCCTTACCCGGATGCTTGGCCCCATTGACCGGGCAACGGCTGATCTGAGCAAGAGCGAACGGAAGCTTTTGGTGGGCCTCGGCGAGTCTGAAGGCCTCAGAGAACTCGGTCATACGGCGCTACAAGCGCTGCTGAACGTTCGATCATGACGCAGTTCGTTGTTGACCCAGCTGAATCGAACGATCGTGCAGGGGCGACAGATGCATCTTGAGTACCAGCGAGATAATCGATCGGAAGTTCCTGCGATCGACGCGCCAGAAGCGGTGCGAACAGCACGTTTCTGGCACTGCAAGTTTTGAAGCCTTGAGGTGCTTGCGCAGTTCGTCTGGTGTCGCTTGAAGCATGCCCATCGCTGAAGAGTGTCAGGGTCAGCAAGTGGCCGAAAAAGGAAGTGCAGAGATTCGTGGAATGGTCACAAACCATCGGACGAGCCCATGAGCTGTTCAAGTCCCCCTCCGACACCTGGGAGTCGGCAGCAAGAGGGCCGTCGCGGTTGCTTGCGTTGAGAACTGACCGACCGTCTACTTTCGCGCCAAGCGGCGGAGCGGGGGTTCGGTTTTTGGGGGTTGCTTGCGGGGCGGGAGTTCGCTGAGGACGCGTTTGGTGATCGCGTAGATCTCGGCGACCGCTCGTTCGACCGGCTCCTCGGTCGCCGCTGAGGTCTTTTGCACGCCGCTGATCTTGCGAACGTACTGACGAGCGCCTGCCTCGATCTCTTCGTCGGTGGCGCCTGGCTCCAAACCGCGCAGCGTCGTGATATTTCTGCACATGGTGTTCCCCTTCAGTTGGCGAGCAGGTCGCCGGTCTCGGGATGGCGCCGCATGTAGGCCGCGGCGTAGGCGCACAGCGGACGCACTGTCTGGTGCCGCTCGCGGACGTCGGCGAGTATGCCGCTCATCAGCTGGGCTGCGAAGTCTTTGCCCCGATGCTCCCGGTTGGTCTCGACATGGGGGAGTGTCACCACGTTGTCGTTCAGCCAGTAAGTGGCGAACCCGACGACCGATTCGTCGAGCAGCAACTCGTACCGATTTTGGTGAAGACGGAGTTCGACGGTGAGGCGATCATGTTGTGCGGTAGTCAAGAGTGAAGTCTGGCAGATGGTGCAGATCGAATCTCCTGCTATTCTATTCTCAATGAGTGAGAATGGACAAGGTGATGAAGCGACAGTGACGGCAGCTTCACGCAATCATTCGCACGGTCATTCGCACGGTCATGGATCGGCGAAGCGGCTTGGTTTGGCTTCGGGGGCCAACGTCGTCTTTGCCGTCGTCCAGGTAGTTGTCGGGCTGTCCATCGGGTCGGTCGTCGTGCTCGCCGATGCAGCGCACCAGGCAGTTGACGCACTCGGTCTCGTCACAGCGCTCATTGCACTGCGGGTCGCTCGTCGGCCTGCCGATGCCCAGTGGACCTATGGCATGGGAAAGTCCGACGCGTTGGGCGGCTTCGTGTCGGCACTCTTACTCGTCGGCTCGGTCGTCTGGATCGTCATCGAATCGACCCGTCGCCTCTTTGAACCGGCTGAAGTATCGGGCTCGGGCGTGATCGCGATCGGCGTGATCGCGATCATCGTCAACGGTGGCAGCGTGCTGCTCGTCGGTCACAATCACGGTGCCGATGACATCTCACTGCGCGCTGCTCGCCTCCACTTGCTGACCGATCTCGCTGGCTCGGTGGTCGTTGTCGTCGCCGGCGGGCTGTTGGCAGTCGGCGGCCCGGCTTGGATTGACCCAGCAGCGTCGTTCCTGCTCTCCGCTGCTGTGCTCTGGAGCACGTGGCGACTCATCGTGTTGGCAACACGCGTCCTCCTCGACCGCGTGCCGGCTGGTTTGGCGGTGGCTGATGTCGTCGAGGTGCTTGTCGCTGAACCGGATGTCGACGGTGTTCACCACGTCCATCTTCGGCCGGTCGGCCCGGGCGTGGTGAGCGTGACGGCGCACGTTGTCGTCGACGGCCGGCTGTCGGTGCACGATGCACAAGCCATGACCGACCGACTTGGTGCGCTGCTCGTCGACGAACATCGTGTGAGCCACGTGACCTTGCAACTCGAGTGTCACCATTGCGACGACCTCGAGCACGAAGAACACGGCCATCACTGATCGTCGAAGCGCGACCGTCTTGTCACACTTTGGTCTGCTCGGTGTGACAGACCTCGGTGTGACATGGTTCGAAAGGTGGCGGGTGCCATACCGACCGCGCGTTTGAAGTGGCGGGTGAAGGCACTCTGGTCGTAGTAGCCGCAGGATGATGCAATCGTTGCAATCGAATCGGTCGACGTGTCGAGTAAGCGCAGCGCCTCTTCCAATCGGAAGCGCAAGATCAGTTGCTTCGGCGTCAGACCGAGCACCCGCTTCGACAGTCGTTCGAGCTGTGTCACGCTCACGCCAGCGGCGGCCGCCATCTCGCTCACCGTGACCTGTTCAGCGAAGCGAACGCGAGCGATTTCCACGGCGCTCGCGAGTTGCCGATGCGGTGCGGCACCATCGACCGGTGTGCGTTGATCCACCGACACGATGACGATGCCGGCTGGCTGGCCAGCGTCGTCGGTCCACCGTGACTTCGACGTCAGGAACCAGCCGTAGGTCCCGTCGGGCCGAGTGATCGCCTCGAGTTCGTTTGACAGGATGTGGCCGGTACGCATGACCTCGTCGTCTTGCGCTTCATACTGCTCGACCAGCTCAGGCGGAAACAGATCAGCGGCTCGCTTGCCGTGCACATCGCCAGGCGCTCGTACACCCGCCCGGTCGGCGAATGCCTGGTTCGCCGAGACGTAGATGCCATTGGTGTCTTTGATGCAGAACATGACGTTCGGCGTGGTCGCCAGCACGTCGGTGACGGCCGTGAGAGAACGGTCGAGAGAACGGTCGGGCACACCGTCATCATCGCAGGGTCGGTGTCAGATGCCCGACAGGTACGAATTCGACTGTCTGCCCGTCGAATTCGACCAAGACCGGCGGCCCGCATCAGTATTTGCTGGAGATATGACCGATCTGTCGTCTCGCACTGTTCCGGAATCAGTCCCGGTACCCGTTCCGGACACGGTGATGGCAACGGACAATCAGCAGACAAATGATGCGGTCGACCTCGCCCGGAGCCTGCTTGCGGTCAGCCTCGCTGACGAGTCGAAGCAAGAGCGGCGGCGGCGTGAACGCCTCGGTCGGCTGCTCGCCGATCACAACGGTCGCGAGCTCATCCTGTCGCTCACCGACGAGGTGCTGCGCCTCGACGACCCCGCAGTGGCAGCCAAGCGTTTCGCCGAACTCGTGCGGGAATACCCGACGCGCGAGATGGGCCCGATCGACGGCCTGATGCTGCGGGCTGGGGCACTCGTGGCGCCACGCCTTTCGAACATCGTTATGCCACTCGTCGTCCGGCGGATTCGCTCTGAGACGTCGGGGATTGTGTTGCGCACCGATGAGCCGACTTTTAGTCGGCACCTGGCTCGTCGTGCAGAC
>Ga0075118_10000675_pt1 | contig 29227 bp, 22 predicted proteins | sample AntAceMetag02UKE_FD_69794 | JGI IMG/M metagenome (GOLD analysis project Ga0075118, IMG submission 69794) | Saline lake microbial communities from Ace Lake, Antarctica - Antarctic Ace Lake Metagenome 02UKE | ecosystem: Environmental > Aquatic > Non-marine Saline and Alkaline > Saline | place...
CATTACCACAACCCCAAGAGTAGGTTGCGCCACAATACGTTTGAGCTTGGGCTGAATAGCCAAAACTACCTAAAATAAGAAGAGGCAATAACCGGAGCCATGCCTTCAACCCATTTCTAGGGATTTTAGTTTTAGTTGTAATTTTATTTTTCATGTTATTTTTAATTTTAAGTTCTAAAATAGTAGGGGTTTATAGATTATTTGATAGTTGTTAAAAATTGGCCGCCCACTGTGGGCAGCCAATAAAATAAATTAGAATTACACGTTACATGAATAAAGTGCAATTCTAAAAATTAATGTTGAATCGTAACTTTAACAGTAGATACTTCCTCACCACTAACCATTTTCAATAAGTAAACACCGTTTGATACATTACTTGCATCAAAACTCATGGTACCATTGTTAACAGTTGTGTGTGATTTCACTACAGCACCAGTCATGCTCATTAGATTCATACTAACTTCTTGTCCTTGTGCTTTGTTCATTTTTACAAATAAACCACCAGTACTTGGGTTAGGGAATACAATTGCGCTTAATTGGTTATTAGCAGTTACACTACTTGATACTATTGTCTTAGTAGAAGCACACTCACATCCAGTTGTACGTACTTTAGCACGCATAGATACTGTTTGTGGGCCTTGGTTTTGCCATTTGTAAGTTAAACCTCCATCAGAACTAGTCTTAGATCCTTCGTTTCCTAAAATCCAAGTGTAGTCAATTCCTGCACTACTTCCTCCTGTTGGAGTTAATTTAATTGCAGTTAATCCTACGGTATAGTCATTTGCAAAATTAAAGTCGCAAGTCTTAGGACCTTCATTCACTGTGATTTGTTTTTGAGATTCAGCTTCACATCCACCTGCAATTGAAGCTTTTAATGTAACAACGTAAGTCTTAGTTGCATTGGTGTTGTAATTATGAACTGGATCACTTTCAGTACTTGTATTCAAATCAGCAAAATCCCATGCGTAGCTAATATCACCACTTGGCCATGTTGTTTGGTTATCAAATACTACTGGAGCACCTGCACATACATTAGCAGCTTCAAAATTAACAACCGGCTGAACACCTACTGATAATTCTTTTGTTACCTCTGCAGAACATCCATTGTCTAAAGAAACATTGAATTTAACCAATTTAGTTCCTAATGAAGTCCAAGGATGACTTGGGTTTTCTGCACCAGAAGTTCCATCGCTAAAGTCCCAAGCAAATGTTGGACTTGTTCCAGTTACTGCTGGAGTTAAGTTTGAGAACATTGTTGGATCAATTGAACAAGCTGGAGTATTTGTAAAGGCAACTTTTGGAGATTCTTTAACTGTTACTGGAACAGTGATTTCATCTTTACATCCAAAGTCAGTTGTAACTGTCAACTTAACATTTTTGTTACCTGGAGTACTATACATGTGTTTTGCATCTTTTTGAGTAGATACAGCACCAGCATCATCTAAATCCCAGATGCTACCAAAGTTACCACTAGTGATTGTAGAGTTGTTTGTGATTACTATCTCTTCGTTATCACAGTTTCCTGAAGCAACAACTGCTGCAGCAACTGGCTTGTCAAATTGGTAAGCAATTTGAGTGGCACTAGACACACAACCGTTAAGGTTAGCACTTAAAGTTACATTGTAACTTCCTGTTGATGTATATTGCTTAGTTGGGTTAGTCATGGCAGAAGTAGTTCCGTCACCAAAATCCCAAGATAAGATAGAAGATACTGGAGTTACATTACTAGTGAATGTTAAATCATCACCCTCACATGCATTTAATTTAGTAAAGTTTACTGTTGGTATTTCATTTACAGTAATTACGTAATCTTTAGTTTGCTCAAAACCCCAAGGTAGTGTACTTGCAACAAGTGTTACTGTGTACGTACCAGCAGAAGGGAATTGGAATACAGGCTCAGGAGCTTGCGTTTTATCCGCAGGGTTTCCTGTTCCAAAGTCCCAGTTCATTTCCATACCACCTGATTTTACAGTTGATGTGTTTTCAAATAACACAACACCTTGATCACAGATACGTGCTGGGAAAGTGAAGTCTGGAGTAATCGTTGGGTAAACAAAGATTTGATTCTCATATGTAGTATCACAACCGTTACCTATGTCAGTGAATTTAACTTTTAAAGTTAACATTTCATCCTCATAAGCCGCATCAGTTGTCATAAAGTCAACAATCATGTCTGTTCCACCAGCAGGTGCAGTTAATACTACATCAGCAGCAGGTAAAATAAAACCAGTTGAAGTTTCAATCCAAGCATCAGCAGTCCAATCCAAAGAAGAACCATAACCCGCATTTGTGTATGCTCTAGGAGCAGTAAAGTCATAAATGCTATGGGTGTTGATTTGAGTAATATCTGGACGAGCCAATTGATAAATGGTATTGGTAGTAGTAGCAGAGGCAGTCATTACAGAACCACCTGGTGCTGGATTAACTGTTGTAGTCATTGTAATCGTATCGTTTGAAGTTTTATCATCCGGAATACTTAAGAAAATCTGTAAAGTATTCAACCCTACTTCATTAAACTTGGCATCTGTAGCGAATGTATACGTACTTGTTGCAGTACTTGCAATGCTATCTGTAGCTACTTCGTTTACGACCTTACCATTGATTGCATATCCAACTTTAATGTTAGATGCGGCATAACCAAAATTATTGGTGATATCTAAAGTGATTGGCAATTCAAAACCAGAACAAACTATACTTGGCAAAACTGCTGTAGTAGCTGCAGAAAGGTCAAGTTCAGTGTATACAGCCCCTCTATCAGAAGTTACCATGTTCCTATTCTTTTGATAAACATCTTTTACATTTGATGCATCTGAAGGATAAATATTTTGAGCTTCGAAAACACCTGGAAATGAATTAGCATCTAATAATGGATCCATATAAACCTCATCAGATCCTGTTGTTGCATCGTTATACCAAGTAGCAAAATCAGTTGTATTACCTGCTTCACGGTTATACCATCTATCACTACCATTATTGTTGGTAGAATACATGTTATAATTAATACTCTTATAATTAGTCGGACCACCAGTTGAATTATAGTTATAAACTTGGTAACAGGTTCCCCAGTTTTTCATATCCGTAATGTTCGCATCTATTACAATTGCTTGGTCATAATATACGTAGTGATAAAGTGCATAAGCCGTACCTCTTTGACGACTTCTGCTCCCATCCATTCGAACAGTGTTTTGTCTTAACTCTGCATGGTTTCCTGAGTTAAAAGAATAGGCATAGATCCCATATGAACCAAAATACCCAGCAATATCTTCTACTAAATTACTTTGAATAATTGAATTTCTTTGGTAATAGCAGTAAATTCCATAAGCATAGTAATATCCAGGTCGATCAATTTTTTCAATATGGTTTCTTTGAATGATTGTTTTACTAGCACTACCGAAATAAACATAAATACCATAGTTGTATCCAAAAGTATTTGTTGTTGTATTTACAAAATCATGAACGTAGTTATCTTCAATGGTTAAGTCTCCATTTGTGTTTGGATAGTAGCAATAGATACCATAAAAGTAATTACCAGTTGTTGTTGTAATCCCTTCTAGATCATTTCCTGAAATTGAATTTCCATAACATCTATTTGCGTAAATAGCATAGAAATAACCTGATGTTTGATAGGTTCCCTTAACAATGTTATTGTCAATGTTTTGATTCTTAGTGTAGTCAGCATAAATCGGGTAAACTCGGCTGGTTGCAGCCAAATTTTCTATTGTATTACCAGATAATTCAGAGGTGCCTGTAGTTGTGCCGTAATAATTATCCCAATAACTATAAATACCATAACTTGTGGTAGTACCTGAAGTTGCTCCTGCAAATGGTAAGTCATGGATGCTATTATTCTCAATAGTCAATGCTCTTCCATCACTTTTATTATAGTACGAGTAAATTCCGTACAAAGTAGAATATGCATTACCGGATGATACCGCATCTCTAGAAATATCATTTCCATCAATCTTAGTTCCATTTGTATTTCTCACGTAAATACCATAATAATAGAAATTTTCAATGCTATTATTAGTGATTTCATTCTGATCAATAGTATTAGTACCTGAAGTACTGGTAGTAGAAGACATGATGTAGATACCAGTATAAGGACCTTCCTCATTACCGTTTGTGGTAGTCATTGTGTTCCCATCAATCTTATTATAAGACCCATGATCACCAGCTGAATAAAGGTTGGCTTCTGTATTAGAGAAAGCAACATAAGCTCCTCCAGAAGAAGAACTTGTTGTTCCACTTGTTATTCCAGAAAACTCAATCGTATTTTTAGAAAGAGTGTTGTAATCTGCTCCATTATGGAACCATACACCACGAACACCAGTATAAGTACCCGTGTTGCGAATCGTAAGATTCTTAATGGTTAAGTAATCCGGTCCATTTAAATCTATTACAGAACGGTTACTAGAAGTACCAGCATAGGAAAGCAATTTACTTGCACCGTCAATGGTAACTGTATTAGTGGCACTTGAGCCAGTAATAGTGTTTAAAGTAACTGTACTAGAAACTGTTGCGTCAGTTATAACGGTAACAGTTACCGGCCCAGAAACTCCGTTTGTGTTAATGTCAGTGGAAAAATCTGCCCATGTCATGTAGTTTGTAAGCAATGAGGGTAATCCTGAGTTAATGGTGTAAGACCCAGAAAGTTGCGCATTTGCGGTTGAGAAGAGTAAGCCAACTGCCATGGTTAGGCCAGCGACTAAAGTCTGCTTGAAAATGTGTAATTTTTTATTCATGATAATTTTAATAATGGTGTTGTTCACTTTGTTTTAATAGCTTTATTCTATTGAGCAATGAAAATCTAAAAGCACTCTTCTTTGTAAACAATAGTGCGGGTTGACACAATTTTTACAATTCTATGACGAAGTTGGCCCTTTGTTTGACCCCTCCTATTGGGCATCAAGGGCAATGAAATAGGCAATTTGTTTGCTTAATCCCTATTCTCACTAAGTCTCCTATAGTTGATCTTTAGACTTAGTATTCACAATAAGGTTTCTGATTTTATTCTGAACTGGATATGTTAATTGAATTCAGAATTGGCAAATTTGATGTAAAATAGAGATTTTATAGCACCTTTTTAGGCAGCGCAAATGTTCAATAATGAAGTCTAATTACTTAGATAAAAGATATAGTTCTGGACATTGAAAAACTCACTAAATAACTAGTAGTTTTTTTAAAAAAAGGACTACTATTTCCCTCGCCCCTGAATCATTATTAAGGCTGTATAAATGCAAATCTTAATGTCCAAACCCAAACTCATGTTTTCAAGGTAAAGAATGTCGTATTTCATACGTTCTACCATCTCATTCACATCGCTGGCATATCCAAATTTAACCTGTCCCCAGCTTGTGATTCCTGGTTTTATACGATGAAGGCGGCTATAAATTGGGGCTTTTTTCATTATTTGATCAATAAAGAATTGTCTTTCTGGCCTTGGTCCAACAATGCTCATTTCACCAATGAGAACATTCCAAAATTGAGGAAGCTCATCCAAACGTGACTTTCTAAGAACAATACCCACTTTGGTTCTTCTATCGTCATGTTCATTGCTCAGTTGAGGTCCAGCATTTTCAGCATCACTGCGCATACTACGGAATTTTATAATCTGGAATGGGTTGCCTTGGTATCCAATGCGTTCTTGTGTAAAGAATACGGAGCCTTTAGAATCTAACACAATCCAAATAGCAAGAATAATGAAAATAGGAGAGAGCAATAGTAAGGCTAAAGCAGAAGCTATAATGTCGAAGCTGCGTTTCACTGTTTTTTGCCATTGAGGCATAACCTCAAAATCTACCTCAACCAACATAGCACCTAAAATATTATTCATTTTAACCATGCCCATAACCATTCCGTAACTGTCGGGCATAATTTTGAGTTTTACATTCTCATTCTGAATTACATCTACTGCCTTAGTAACCAAAGAGTGATGTTTCTCATCCATGCATAGGATAACATCCTGAATTCCTAAATTCTGAATTACCTGATCAATCTTCTTCCAATTTCCTAAATTGGGTAGCCCGTTTAATTTAGCCTCAGGATTATCATCTTCCGTTAAAAAGCCTTTCAATCTAAACCCTTCCGATTTTTTGGCGTTTTGTAATTCTTTATAAAGTTTTTGTGCGTTTTCACCCGAACCAATTATTACTGTTTCGTAACCCCATTCTTTATTTTGTATTTTTTTTATGGTACGTGTACTTATAATTATTCTAAAGAATAAGGTACCAAAGAATTGCAAAGAGAAATAGGCAAGTAAGGATAGATAATAATCAGAATAGTTAGCCACACTATCGTCTAGGAATAAGGCAAAGAATAGAACTAGCACACCAAAGCAAGTAGTTAAAAATGTGTTTTGGGTGTCGCGTAACCTACTTCTTCTAAAAATGTTTTGATAAAACCCAGAGGCAAAATGTATAATTAACCAAAATAGAGGTATTAATAATAAGGTAAGGATTAACTTGGTGTCAAAAACAACAGGAATGTCATACCCGTGTTTGGTCGCTTCAATAAAGGTTTTTCTAAATTGATTAAACGCCAACCAAGCTCCACCTGCAGCAATCAGGTCAAATAATATATACAGGCTTATCTGTTTGGCTTTATTCATTAATTACGTAGCAAATCTACTTTAAATAGCTCAATCGAATATTATCCAAGTATATTTCTGATACCCGAGTTGTTCCACTTTGTCGAAAAACGGTAAAAACAAACCGATATTCATTACTCGCCGGCTGTCCAGCAATTTCATAGGACAGATTTACATAAAAGCGCTTCCAACTATCAGCATTGGGATAAACTTCTATATAGGGAACATATTCCTCACCCGAAGCTGTCTTACGCTGTAAGCCCAATTGCAAAACATCTGTTCCCTTTACATCAAATTCCATCATTATGGAGGTTCCGTCTACAGGAAAGCCAGAATGATAAGCAAAACTTCTAAGGTCATAGAACTTAATAGAATCCGTTGGTTGAATCTGACAAAATAAGGCTTTTGTATTTCTATTGAATTTTCCTTCTAAATCAAAAGGAGTACTCTTTATGTATTGCGTATCCTTTGGATTATTGTCTGAATTGGGAACTAAGGTGCTACCTCCATCTTCAAAATCCTCCACCCAGGCAAATTCTACATTGGTTCGAAACTTAAGTGGAATGGCACTAAGGGTAGTCGTTTTTAGTGGCGTAAATTCTAGTAAAGTATCTACAATCTTAGTATTTATAAATGGTTTAAAAACAGAAGAGCTTCCGTTTTCCAAAACAGCAGGCTGAATTTGAACCTTTTGTACACCTTCTAGTAATACCGGAATATCACAAGGCAAAGGGAAATTCCCCATAAACCTTCCACCAATTACAACTCCTACTCCTTTAAACAATTGAGTGTTATTACCTTCAAAAGCCTGTGTTTTTAAAGAAAATGAGTCTAAATGCAAGTAAGCTGGTAAAGCTTCTTTCTTTCTGTCACATCCATTAAGGATGACTAGGGCAATAATAGAAATCAGTCCAAACCGATGCATAAGACAAAGGTAATTCTTAGAAAGTACAAGAACATGTAAAAAGATAGGATGTGACCGTTTTATTTGAATTGAATTACCAAAATTTACTTATGGCACTTAGATTTTAGTAGATTATTATTAGGCATTTCAGATTTAAGGATTGAGAGAAACATTTTTTAATTTAAATTCGCATTTATGGAGTGGCTAATTGATTGGTTAAGTGGGATGCACCCTATTTTGCAAGGGGGGATTGCCGCTACCTTTACCTGGTTTATTACAGCTTTGGGTGCTTCAATCGTATTTTTTCTTAAAAATGATGTTCCAAGCGCCGTTATGGATTCACTCTTAGGATTTACCGGTGGAGTAATGCTAGCAGCTAGTTTTTGGAGTTTGTTAAGTCCAGCCTTAGAAATGTCGGCTTTAACATGGACTCAATCTTGGGCATGGGTGCCTGTTGCCATTGGTTTTATTGGTGGCGCTATATTTCTATTTATTATAGATCAATATTTACCACACTTACATCTCAATGCACCTATAAGCAGTGCCGAAGGTGTTAAAACAGATTGGAATAAAACAGTACTTCTAGTATTGGCCATTACTTTACACAATATTCCAGAAGGATTAGCTGTAGGCGTAGCATTTGGTGCAGTAGCCGAAGGGATTCCTGGAGCAGATTTAGGGGGTGCTATTGCATTGGCCATAGGAATTGGTATTCAAGATTTTCCAGAAGGGTTAGCTGTGGCTATTCCTTTAAGAAGAAGCGGTTTGAGTCGCTGGAAAGCATTTACTTGGGGTCAGTTAAGTGGAGTGGTTGAACCTATTGCAGCTGTGTTTGGAGTTGCCTTGGTTATGATAGCCCAGCCAATTCTTCCCTATGCATTATCTTTTGCAGCTGGAGCAATGGTTTATGTAGTAGTGGAGGAAGTTATTCCAGAATCACAAAGGCAGGGACATACGGATAAAGCAACCTTGGCGCTTATAATTGGTTTTGTTATAATGATGGCCTTAGATGTGGGTCTTGGTTGATAAGAAAAAAAAATTGTTTGATTTGTTCAAACAATTGTAGCCCAATTTTGCTACTTTTGCAGCATATAAATAAAGATTTACATGAAGATTTTAGTCTGTATGAGTGTTGTTCCAGACACTACCACAAAGATTACATTTACTGATAATGATACAAAGTTTAACTCTCAAGGAGTTACGTTTATTATTAACCCATATGACGAATTAGCATTAACCAAAGGATTAGAAATAGCAGAGGCTAATGGAGGTGCAGTTACTGTATGTCACGTAGGCCCAGCTGCTTCCGATGCTGCAATTCGTAAAGCCTTAAGTATAGGGGCTGAAGAAGCTATTAGAGTAGATGTGGAGCCAATAGACTCTCAATTTGTTGCAGCTCAAATTGCACCAATTGCAAAAGATTACGACTTAGTTTTAACAGGTCGAGAAAGCATCGATTATAATGGCGGCGCTGTTTGTGGTTTATTAGGAGCAGAACTTAATTGGCCAAGTATTAATGTGGTTACAGAAATAACTGTTGCCGATGGCAAAGCGACTGTTGAACACGATATTGACGGAGGGAGAGAAGTATTAGAAGTTTCCCTTCCTTGTGTATTAAGTGCTCAAAAGGATTTGTGTGAACCTCGCATACCAAATATGAAAAGTATAATGCAAGCTAGAATGAAACCGCTAAATGTTGTTCCAGCAACAGCAGCTAGCAGTGAGTCGGCATATAACTCATATAGCTTACCTCCAGCAAAGCAAGGTGTTAAATTAGTAGATGCAGACAATCCTGCAGCTTTAATCGAATTATTAAGATCGGAAAAAATAATATAAGAAATGGCAATATTAGTATTTGTAGAAACCCAAGACGGTAAATATAAAAAAGCAGGATTAGAAGCTGTTTCTTACGCTGCTCAAATGAATAATGGCGAAGTAATAGCCGTTTGTTTAGGAGATAATGAAGGTGCTGAGCCTCTGGCAAAAATTGGCGCCAGTAAGTTTGTTGCTTTAGGAGATATGGGTGGCTTTGATGCTCAAAAAGTATCCTCGGTAATTAGTCAAACAGCCGAGCAAGTTGGAGCCAATATTGTAGTTATTTCAAACTCATATGTTGGGAAGGATTTAGCTCCTCAAGTAGCTAAACAATTAGGCGCATCTTTAGCTACTAATGTTGTTTCATTGCCCAATGCTAATGGAGAAATTACAAGAGGTGTTTTTTCTGGAAAAGCATTTGCTCAAGTAAAATTAAATGGAGCAAAGCAGGTAATCGCAATAACACCAAACAGTTTTGATATACTCGAGAATGCTCAAGCTGGAACAAGTACTGACGTTAACGTTAGTGTTCCAGAAAGCAAAGTTGTATTAAAAGAACTTAGAAAAGTTACGGGTAAGATTCCGTTAACTGAGGCAGAAATTGTTGTTTCTGGTGGAAGAGGACTTAAAGGACCTGAGAATTGGAATTTGGTTGAAGATTTAGCTAGTGAGCTAAATGCAGCGACAGCTTGCAGTAAACCCGTAAGTGATATGGATTGGAGACCGCATAGTGAACATGTAGGCCAAACGGGTATCACTATAAAACCTAACTTATATATTGCGATTGGAATTTCTGGAGCTATTCAGCATTTAGCTGGAGTTAGCAGCAGTAAAACTATCGTGGTAATAAATAAAGATCCTGAAGCCCCATTTTTTAAAGCTGCTGACTATGGTATAGTTGGTGATGCTTTTGATGTTGTGCCAAAATTAACTGAAGCCTTAAAACAAAATTAATTTGCTCATAAAGCTTGTTTTAGAATCCTTATTTCCTGCTCATTCTCATGGAGCATATACCTTGTCTTTATTGGATGAAGAAAAGGAGAGGGTATTGCCAATTCTAATTGGAACAAGTGAAGCGCAAGCTATAAATCTTGAACTAGAGGGAGTTACGACTCAAAGACCTTTAACGCATGATTTACTTATAAATTTCTTTCTTGAATTTGATGTGAAAGTTGATAAAATTATTATCAATGACTTCAAAGAAGGGATTTTTCATTCTGAAATACACTATTCTCATAATGGAAAGGCCAAGGTAATGGATAGCAGAACCAGTGATGCAATATGCATCGCGGTAAAAACCAAGGCGGATATTTTTGCATTGGACAAGATTATGGATGAGGTATCGTATAACCAGCAAGGGAAAAAAGGTGCTGATGATGAACCAGGTCGTCTGTCTATTGATGAAATAATTCCGGACGCCAAAAGCGCTGCTGACTTCAGTGAATATTCAGCTTCACAATTAGATACCATGTTACAAGAAGCCATTAACAGAGAAGATTATTCGAGAGCTGCATTATTGCGTGACGAAATTAGCAAACGCAAATAATGAAAACGTTCTACGCTATTGAAAACCAATGGGTAGAACCCGATAAACCTCAAATTACTTTACATAATAGGTTGTACAAGTATGGCGATGGATTCTTCGAATCTATGCTTATGCATAAGGGTACTATTCTGCACTTAGCTTCGCATTTTGAACGACTTACCATAAGTAGCAAGTTGCTTAAAATTAAACTTCCACTTTGGCTTACGGAAAGAAGCTTGAGACTATTGCTTTTGCAAAAATGCGATACGGAGAGTTTGAAAACTGCGCGTATCCGATTATCCATTTATAGAGAAAGCAAAGGCTTATATACGCCAAAAAAAAACGATTCTATTGCAATAATTGAATTGAACGAACACCCAATTTATGAATGGAATGAAGAGGGGTTATCTCTCTGTTCGTTTAAAGAATTGGTTAAAGATAATAATTATACAAGTATGCTCAAGACTTGTAGTTGCTTGACATATGTAATGGCAGGCATATACGCCAAGGAGGTTAATGCAGATGCCGCTTTAATTTATAACCAAAGTAAGCGGATTGCAGAAGCACACCATAGCAATGTGTTTTTGTATAACAAGAATGCCATTATTACACCGCCCATATCAGAGTATTGCGTAAATGGTGTTATGCGCAAAGTAGTCATGAATATTGCCAAGGAATATGGTTATGAAATTCAGGAACAACCTATTACAGAATTGCACCTTACTACTTCAGATGAAGTCTTCTTAACTAATGCTACATCTGGCATTATGTGGGTGCGAGAATATTACGGAAAAACATTTAAGGACAATGTCTCTAAAAACTTGTTTTCTAAGTTATTGAAATAGGAGGAGTTTTTAATAAATAGTAAGCAATCAATTCCAAAGAGTAGAGTGCAATAATTAAAAATCCCAGACTGGGTAATACTTTATGATTTTAAACTTTGGGCGGCGAGCTCCATACTGAAAAGAGGTCCAAATGGTATTTGTAGTTCCATCTATTAAAGTATAAATAACGTGGGTGTTCTTAATTCTTTCCCTTTGCATTCTTTTAAATTGTTTTTCAGTGAACGCGCAACCTACACACCCGCAAGTCCTTGCTTGAATGGAATCATAGGCAAACTCTTGATAAACCTTGAACGATTTAATTCTTTTGCTTTTAGGGATAAGATATTCTTCATTTTTAATCCTTAGAGATTCACGTCCGAAATAGCTTGAATATCTATCATGTATATCAATGATTGAATCATTCATATAAATTTTAACTGGAATGCTATCCCCAACATTAAAAACTTCCAGTACATAGTTTCCCAATGAGTCATATTGGTTATAAAACTCTTTTATAATGATGTAATCGTTTTGATTTGTCATTATGAAGGATTTCATTTGATTATTCTTTCTTTGTTTAAGAATTTGGTTAAATTTTAATCTATGCTTTTGTTTTCTTACTTGTGTTTTTAATATTTGGTTACTAATACTATCTAAGCTGGAACTTAGACTTTGACCTTCTGCCTTTGATGAAACTAAAAGGCAAATGATAAAACATATGAATGAACTGAATTTCATTTTTTTTAATCTAAAATGTCTAAGGATTAAAATACTCGAATACAAGTTTAGCCTTTGCATTGCCTATAACCTTAGCCATATCTTCTAGTGAACTTGTTTTGATTTTCCCCACTCCTTTGAACTCTCGTAGCAGCATTTCGCTGGTCTCCATACCAATGCCTTGTATTTGGGTGAGTTCCGTTTTTAAAGAACCTTTAAGTCGGCGTTTGCGATGATTGGTAATTCCAAACCGATGCGCTTCATCTCTTAATTGCTGGATGATTTTTAAAGTTTCGGATTTCTTGTCTATATAAAGCGGTAGCGGATCATTTGGGTAATAGATTTCTTCAAGACGTTTAGCAATTCCAACAATAGCTATTTGACCATAGATGCCTAATTCTTTCAACGCTTCAACGGAAGAAGAGAGCTGACCTTTACCTCCATCAACAATTATCAATTGGGGCAAGGGTGTCTTTTCCCGAATTAAACGACTGTACCTTCTAGTAAGCGCTTCTTTCATTGTTGCAAAATCATCTGGTCCTACAACGGTTTTTACATTAAATATTCGGTAGTCTGATTTAAAAGGTTTTCCATCTCTAAACACTACGCAAGCACTCACCGGATTGGTCCCTTGTAAATTGGAGTTGTCAAAACATTCAATGTGGGTTGGAGGTTCTTTTAGTTTTAAGTCTTCTTGCATTTGAGCCATTAAACGATCTGTCCGATGTTGCGGATTTAGCTTATCATATTGAATGAGCTTTTCACGTTTAAAGAACAAAGCATTCTTTATGCTTAAGTCTAGAACCTTTCGCTTGTCTCCAGCCTTTGGAACGGTAATTTCAACATTTTCCAAATCTAAATCAACTTTATAATTTAGTACGATCTCTTTATAACCTTCCTCATGTAATTCGGCAATGGCATATTCTAAAATCTCAGAATCTGATTCTTCTAATCGTTTCTTTATTTCTAAGTTTTTGGTTGAAACTATAATTCCATTGCTCAAACGCATGTAATTTACAAAAGCAATTTTCTCGGTACTGCTTATGCCATATACTTCAATATCACCAATGGTATGACTAACAATGGTACTCTTGTGCTTGTAATTCTCTAATAGGAGCAATTTGTTTTTATACCGTTCAGCATCTTCAAATTTTAATGCTTCAGCAGCCATACTCATTTGATCCTTTAAGTGCCGTTTAACTTCTCCTAAATGACCTGTAAGTAAATGTTTAATCTGTTGAATGCTGTCATTGTAATCCTCTTCATTCTGAAGGCCTTCACAAGGTCCTTTGCAATTCCCAATTTGATATTCTAAGCAAATCTTAAATTTCCCTGCATCTATATTTTTTTGGCTCAGGTTTAAGTTGCAATTTCTTATAGGGTAAAGCTGCTTTATTAAGTCAAGAATGATTCTAAGCACCCCTGCTGAAACGTATGGGCCATAATAAAGACTTCCATCTTTAACCCTGTTTCGCATTGAGAATACCTTAGGAAAGCGTTCCTTGGTGATTTTTATGTAGGGATAGCTCTTGTCATCCTTCAGATTAATATTGTACTTGGGTTGAAATTCTTTGATTAGGCTATTTTCCAAAAGAAGGGCATCCATCTCAGAATCTACAACCGTAAAATCTATCGCCGCGATATTCTTTACCAATACCGCTGTCTTTCGGTTTTCGTATTGTTGTTTATTAAAATAAGATCCGACTCGTTTTTTTAAATTTTTTGCTTTGCCTACATAAATGATAGTGTTCCCTTTATCAAAGTACTTGTAAATACCAGGCAAACCTGGAAGCATTTTGTATGCAGGTCTTAAACTATCTGGAATCATGCAATCTTAAATTGGTATGCTCAACATGCTCAATAAGAGGGTAGAAGGGTTTAGATTTTTCAATGAACCTAGTGGTGTTTACATCGGTAGTGAAGAATTTGGTCTCCCCACTTTTTGAAATGGTATCTTTAATGCTTAGATGGCGATTAAAATAATCATCTAAACTACGTGCTACAATATTTCCTTGGGTTATTACCTTAATGTGCTTGGGTACAAATTCTTCAATGATGGGAAGAAGTATTGGATAATGGGTGCAAGCCAATAAAATAGTGTCAATGTTGGCATCCATTTTCAGTAAAGTTTGTATGTTTTCTTCCACTACTTTCTTTGAAGATTCTTCTGAGTACGTTCCATGCTCTATCATTGGCACCCATAATGGACAAGCTTCCTGACTCAATTTTACTTCTGGAAAGAATTTAGAAATTTCAATCCCATAAGAGTTTGATTCAATGGTTGCAGGTGTTCCTAGTAAGCCAATATGCTTGGTCTTGGAGTATTGACCTATAATTTCTGTGGTGGGTCGCACCACTCCAAGCACTCGTTTATCAGTACCATGTTTCTGACTGAGATGCAATTGTTGAATGTTTCGCAATGCCAGTGCACTAGCCGTATTGCAAGCCAATATAACCAAAGGGCAACCTTGACTAAATAGCCAATCTACCGCTTCAGTAGTATATTGATTGACCAGTTCAAAAGATTTTTCTCCGTATGGAGCACGGGCATTATCTCCCAAATAGATAAAGTCGCAATCAGGCATGGCTTCTTGCAAGCTCTTGAGAACAGTCAATCCTCCAAAACCTGAATCAAATACACCAATGGCCTGCATACTACAAAGCTAATGTTCTCGTTCTAATTTCTTGGTATTTACGAATGGTAAGAAAGGATTAAGATTATATTTTGGCATTTTAGATTTTAAAACACCATCGCTGCCTCAAGGTTCAGAAAACGAATGGGTTTTCCTGTTCCGGTTTGAGGTAAAGTACCCGCTATAGAAAAATTTCTATTAAGGTCATTTACGGTTGCCTTTAGCATGATTTGAAACCCAAAAACAGATGTTCTACTTTGGTAACCAACTGCAACTGAAATTGCCATCGGCTCAAGAGGTAATGATTTCCAACTTTCTAGGTAATTATCGCGTTCTAAGGGAAGTTTATCAGCGCCCACATAGGCTCTACTGGAAAAAGTAAAGGCAGGAGCAAGACCAACCAAAAGGTTTGAATACTTTTCATTGGTTGGATTACTGAGAGCATATGCTGCCAATAATGGCAGTTCAGCTTGTATTAGTGATATTCTGGTAAGTGCAGATTTGCCAAAGCGTTCATTGGCAAACGGGTATTTATTTAAACGAATATTGATCTCTGTTTGAAAACCCAATTTGCCTTTGTTGGCTTCTTTTGCTGCATAAACAAAACCTGCCATAAAACCGGTTCCTGGTCTGGCATTGGGTACTTCAGAGCCCATCCATTGGTTCACAGACATTCCTAGCTTTAAAGCTAATGGTGATCGTTCCATAGGTTCATTAAGATCAGCTGGCGTTGTACTCATGGTTTGCCCGGTCAATACCGAACAAAACAATAACATGATTAGGGTAGCTATGCGATTGATCATATTTTTTTTCCTTTTAGTGATGCAGAAACGGCCACATTCATGGCTCTCTCTGCAAATGGCTTGGTGTACTCGTTTAACGTTTCAATGTTTGTAGTTATTTTATGCCTAGTGTCATTTTTAACAGATTCTCTTAATACCTTGGTCATAGCAATGGTTTGATCTCTCTCTGAAACATCAACAACATTACCATGCTTACTCAAAAATTGTTCGGTTAAGTAAATCATTTGTTCTGCTTCTATTTGTACTTCAACCAATAACCTGTGTTCCATATCGGTTTTGGCATTACTCATACTTTCAAGTAACATTTTTTCTACTTCTTTATCCGTAAGTCCATATTGTGGCTTAACCTCTATATCTTGAGACACTCCGCTTCTTAGTTCTGTTGCATTTACTTGAAGTATTCCGTCAGCATCCAAAACAAATTTCACTTCTAGTTTCGCCAAGCCAGCAGGCATTGATGGAATACCTGAAAGAATAAATTCAGCTAGCTTCCTGTTTTGAGCAACTAGTTCTCGTTCCCCTTGAAATACATTAATTTTTATGTTTATCTGTCCATCTTTAGATGTGGTATACTCTCGAGCAGCTCCAGATGGGACCTTTGTGTTTCTCGGGATTATTACATCCATTAAACCACCTAATGTTTCTATACCTAAGCTTAAAGGAGTTACATCAAGCAAAAGGGTATCGCTGCGATTTCCTGCAAGAATGTCAGCCTCAATAGCAGCTCCCAAAGCCACTATTTCATCAGGGTTGATCTGCTTGTTTATTTTCTCCGCCCCAAATATTTTTTCTAACGCTTCTTGAACAAGTAGGCTCTTTGTGCTTCCTCCAACCAATATTACATGATCAATAGTATCCCTAGTTTTCGCAGAATCCTTTAAAGCTTTATTAATACTAATTATGGTTTTATCAATAATTGGTGATGCTATTTTCTTATAGGTTTCAAAATCTAATTCCAAATCATAAGAACCTTCGCCAAAATGTACTTCTTGGTTGAAAATAGCTTTAGAACTCAATTCAACTTTGGCATTTTCTGCAGCAAACCTTAATTTTTGTTTTTCGGTTTCCTTGCTAAGCTTAATTCCTAATTCAGATTTCCAATAGTTTAAGATTGCATAGCTAATATCATCTCCGCCCAAATACGTGTCGCCATGAGTACTTAAAACTTCAAATACACCACCTTGGATGGAAAGAATACTTACATCAAATGTTCCTCCGCCAAAGTCATACACTAAAACAGTTTTGAGTTCTTTGAAGTTTTCTCCCAGGCCATAAGCCAAACTGGCGGCAGTTGGTTCGTTTAATATTCTTAAAACTTCCAAACCTGCAAGTTTTCCCGCATCTCGTGTTGCCTGTCTTTGACTATCGTTAAAATAGGCAGGAACCGTAATTACAGCTTTACTTATCTTTTCTCCAAGAGCCTCTTCAGCTCTTACCTTAAGTTCTGCTAAGACCAATGCGCTTAACTCAATTGGGGAGTAGAACTTATCTGCAATGGAAACTTTTACCAGTTTATCAGTACCATCATCAACTACCTTATAACTGTAGTCTCTGTTATGGTTTTCTACATCTGCATAGGATTTGCCCATTAATCTCTTTACAGAGAAAATGGTGCTTTCGGGTTTATGCAATAGCGCATTTTTTGCGACTTCACCAACGATTGTTTCACCGTTTTCGGTGAAGTGAATTACCGAAGGTATCAATACAGACTTGCCTTTTTTGATAATCTTGGGTTCTTTGGTTTTAGGGTCTATGTATGAAATTAAACTATGGGTAGTTCCCAAGTCAATCCCAACTATTAAATCATTCTTTTTGATTTTACCTTCTTTTATGTTAATCCCAATTTTTGCCAATGCTCTGCAAAATTACAACAAAGCTTATGGTTTAAGCTTTAAAATTAAGAGATTACAAATGATGTTTTTTTGAACTAAAGAACTGATATTTATTTAAATTTAATTTATTGCACAAGGGCTAAGGTTGTTAATAAATCTCCTGTCTGGCAGGGTATTTGTCCATTTACTTTGTAGTATGAGGTTTATAATAAGTTTAGCGCTGTTTATAGCAAGCACAAATGTGCTGGCGGATAGCACGTTCACTTGTTTAGAACCAGTCAAGTATATTGTTGACAAGCCTTATAAACACGCAGAATTCAACCAATTTGCAATTTCAACACAAGACAGAATAAATGCTTTTTTTCAAGCACAATACGCCAAAAGGATTTTTAGTGGAACGTACTTGTTCCATAAGAATGACAGTATGTATAGAGGTCATGAGGGATATGCCAATTTTGCAAGACGTGATTCTTTTATAGATGATGACTTATTTCAACTAGCAAGTGTTTCTAAAACCTTTACAGGAACTGCGGTTATGATTTTAGTTCAAGAAGGAAAACTAGCCGTAGAAGATAGTGTTCATTGGTATTTGCCTGAATTAAAACGAAAAAATCTAATAATAAAAAACCTACTTTCTCACACCAGTGGCTTACCTGATTATTTTTACTTTCAGCAGAAATACTGGCCATATGCCTTCCGACGAATGCATAATTCGGATGTTGTATCTCAGGTGAATAAGCAATCGTATAAGTCATTTAGAACACCAGGCCGATATTATCATTATAGCAACACAAACTATTCTTTTTTAGCAAATATTATAGAACGGATTTCTGGAATGAACTTTAGGCATTTTGTGAAAGTGCGTATCATGGAACCAGCTGGAATGGTATACTCACATATTTGTGATTTTGATAGTGTGCCTCTCAAACGATATAGTGTACAGGGCTATGAACGATGGGGCATTTATGAAGACCTTCCACTAAACGGAACTACTGGAGATAAAGGAGTTTATAGCAGTACCTATGAGATGTATTTGTATGATCAGATGCTGCGAACTTCAGATGTGGTGCATCAAGGCACAAAAGATCAAATGTGGTCACCTATTGCATTAGCTAGTTCAAAAAGAGGAATGTATTATGGCCTCGGATGGAGAGTGATATGGCATAATGGCCATAAATGGGTTTACCACAATGGATGGTGGAAAGGGTTTAGAACTTACTTTTGGCGTTGTGTAGATGAAGACATGTGTTTTGTTGTACTTACAAACAATGTGCAAGGATCTTTTCTTAAGACAGAAAAAATGTTAAACCTTATTGATCCAATAAGTTTTAACACGGAGTAAACTTTTTAATAAAAATGTCGTCTTTACGGTACATTGGCATTTGCTTTGTAATTCTATAAATACATGAGAACACTTTCCATATTATGCATACTATTCACACTATCATCTGTAGTTGCTCAAAAGACTATCACAGTCATTAATAAACTGCCAACAGCAAAAAGCTTTACCTATCGATTTATCAAACAGGAATACATTACCAATGAAAACAATTTCTTTTTGGATGTATATAATGACACCAATTTCTTAAAATTCAATCAACTTCAACCTTCCATTTATGGAATGAAAATTTACCGTGATGAAGCATGTACTATCCCTTATAATGGGATTGATACCACTAAAAAAATGCGGTATGTTTGGAAATTTGATGATTCGGGAAATATTAAAACACTATTGAATTATGCAGATTTCGCTAGACTATTAGTGGCAGCTGAAGAGGTCAAACTAAAAAACAAATCGATAAGCGAAGATGAATTGGTTGCCGCAAAAGGAATTTATAGCAATCCTATGCTAGTGGCAGGCATTATCAATCCAGATTTCCTTCAAATGTTCAGAATTGCAGGAGATACATTTAATGAGGCCAATATTTACCTTTCCATACGTAATATCACATCTCCTATTAACCAATCTATAATCCCAATTATGGGTAATACTCAAATTAAAGTGATTTCCGAAGAAGCAAGTATTTATGGTATTCACGCAAAAAATCAAGCAGAAGGAGAAACAAAGCAGCTGATTAAACAGCAACTTTTGGACTATATGAAAACGCAAGACCAAACTAGAATTGATCAGCGAAAGGAAATCACCAGAATTGGATTAAATGCAGAACAAGACTGGGTATACAACTTGCCTAATCAGCGATTTTCAAAAATAACCTTGAGTGATGTGTTTGTAATAAATCTGCAATCTCGAGGAAATATTCGTATATTTGAGTATTGGGGGCAAGAAGAATGAAATTTATAAAAATCTTAATTCTACCTTGCCTAATCATTCTACCTCAATTACTGATTTCTCAACCAAAAGGTGATACCAAAGAAGTTGCTACTGTTACTAAAGACTATTACAATAATCCCAATCATTCTTTTTTTGGATTCGATGGTAATATAATAACCCGAATGCCTACAGTAACCAGTGGTTCCCCATTATTAGGAGCCCATGCCAAAGTGTTTATTGTACCAGCAAGTATTTTATATGCAGCGCTTCATGTTCAAGCCTTCACATCTTTGGCTTAGCAACCGATGAATCTTCATTAATTGCTCCCTCAGTTGAAGCCGAGTTTGGGGTTTTTCTTTTTAAAACGGAAAAACTTAAATACATCACTTATCAAACAGCTGAGAATGGATTAATGTACACTTGGAAATACCCTATTAAACGAAATTTTAGGTTTGGAATTATAGGTAAAGCAAGTACTGGTAAGCGTTATTTTCAAACTGGAAAAGATGAACAAACCGCAATTACTTGGGGCAACGCAGTTGAACCTTGTGGTAATGGATTAAGTCTGCCAGTTACCTTTTCTAGGCTCAGTGGAGGATTGGCACTCATGACTACGGCTTGGGCAAAATCCAGCGTGCTTTTGCCAAATGGAAAAGAAGTTAAGAAACGTTATAAAGCACTTACTATGGTTAGTTTAAGCTATGTATATTTAGTCGATTTTAAATACCCAAATTCCATTAGAGTTAAGAGTGCTGGAGGTAAAAGAGATTGCTTCCCAACCATAACGGATGTCCAAAATTGGGGATAAAATTGCAAGGTGATTTTAGAAGAAAATGGTTAAGTCTAAAAATAGAAGCCGGAGTTTCTACTGGTCCAAACTACAGGTTTGCCGAAGGAGAAGGTTTTGATTTTCTCAATAGAACCTATTTTGGAATGGGACTAGGTTGGATGTAAGTTATTTTTGGCATTTTAGAATTAAGATTTACGTTACTTTTGCGAGACTTTGAATATTCATGAAATCCTAGATCGATTGGCTCAAAACGAAAGCACAAAAGAGCTTTTAAGGACCATTGAAAATTCATCTTCCAAGAACATATTTATTAATGGGGTAGTAGCATCTGGCCCTGCATTTATTGCATCATCCATTTTCGTAAAATTGCAAAGACCTATTTTAGCTATTTTACCAAATGCAGAAGAGGCACTCTCTTTTAAAACAGATATTGAAAATATCCTAGCAGGTGAAACGGTCAATTGGATTCCGGATAGCTTTGTTAAACCTTTAAAAATAAGCAATTCTCATGCACATAAGGTTCAAGAAAGGATCGAAGCCCTAAATGTTTTAGGTAAGAATAAGACTCGGATCCATGTAAGTTATGGTGCTGCCATTACAGAATGGGTTGCAAAAAAAGATGAAGTGGCCAAACAAGCTATGGAATTCCATAGAGGCCAAAAATTAGATGTTGATTTCCTAATTGAATTCTTGCAAGAAAATGGGTTCACCTTTGAGGATTTTGTTTTAGAACCAGGTCAGTTTAGTGTTCGTGGTGGCATTATAGATATTTATTCATTTGCTCATGAAAAACCTTTTAGACTACAACTGGATGATGATGAAATTGATAAAATCAAACGATTCGACACCCAGTCTCAACTCAGTGAAGTAGAAATTGAGTTTTTTACATTATTGCCAAATGTTCAAGAGAAACAGGAATATTCAGAATCTATTTTATCTTACTTTCCTAAAAACACGCTTATATTTAACAGGGATGCAGCTATGTTTCAGGAGGAGTTTGAATCCCATTACATTAAAGATTTACAATTAGCTCAAACATCTAGAGATTTAGGTGATGCAGAAGTTATTGAGCCAAAGAAAATATGGCAATCTCCAAACCAATATAATCAGGGATTACATGAATTTGTTCAAATTCATTGGGGAACGGCTAAACCCAAAGGAATAAGAACAACTGTTACTTTCAAACAAAACCTACAACCATCATTTCAAAGAGATTTTACTGTCTTTGGTAATTGGTTAAAAGATAATGAAAAAGCAAAAGTCAACAGCCTCATTTTTGCTGATAACCCAAAACAGTTAGAGAGAATAGAAATCATTCTTCGTGACTTAAATGTAGAAGCCAATTTTGTTCCTATTTATCATGGTTTAAGTGGTGGATTTGTTGATTTAGAAGCAAAGCTTGCTTTGGTTACAGAACATCAACTCTTTGGTAAATTTTATTTGCCAAAAAGCAAAAATAAGATAAGTGGAAATGCAGCTTTAACTTTAAGAGAACTCAAGAATCTTCAACCTGGAGACTTTGTAACACATATTGACCATGGTATAGGCCGTTTCTCAGGCTTAGAGAAAATGGAAATGCATGAAACCATGCAAGAAGTAGTGCGATTGGTTTACAAAGACAATGACCTGCTATATGTAAGTGTAAGTAGCTTACATAAGATTGCCAAATATTCTAGTAAAGATGGCACTCATCCAAAGTTGCATAAACTGGGCAGTGCAACGTGGCAAAAGCAAAAAACGAAAACTAAATCTAAAGTAAAGGATATAGCACGTGAGCTTATAAAATTATACGCCAAACGAAAAACAAAGAAAGGATTTCAATTTTCACCCGATAATTACTTGCAAGTTGAAATGGAAGCTTCCTTTTTTTATGATGATACTCCTGATCAGTTTAAATCTGTAGAAGCCGTTAAGAAGGACATGGAGAGCAGCTCGCCGATGGATAGATTAGTATGCGGTGATGTAGGCTTTGGGAAGACAGAAGTTGCCATGCGTGCTGCGTTTAAGGCGGTGTGCGATAGTAAACAGGTTGCAATTCTTGTTCCCACCACTATATTAGCCCAGCAACATTATAGAACCTTCATAAAGCGATTTAAAGGTTTTCCTGTAAATGTTGATTACCTGAACCGGTTTAAAAGTCGACAAAGTCAAAAAGAAACGATTAAAAAGTTGGCAGAAGGAAAAGTTGATATCATTATTGGTACACATCGATTGATAGGTAAAGATATTAAATTTAAGGATTTGGGCTTAATGATAATTGATGAAGAGCAAAAATTCGGTGTTGCTGCCAAGGATAAATTAAAAGCAGTAAAACTGAACGTGGACACATTAACATTAACGGCAACTCCCATACCGAGAACGCTACAATTTAGCTTAATGGGATCTCGGGATTTGAGCATTATTAATACACCACCACCAAATCGACAGTCGGTTCACACAGAACTTCATGCGTTTAATCGGGATTTAATTGCCCAAGCTATTAATGACGAAGTAGGTAGAGGTGGACAAGTGTTTTTAGTTCATAGTAGGGTTAAAGATATTTATGAGATGTTAAACATGGTTGAAACCATTTGTCCAGGGGTAAAAGCGACCGTTGCTCATGGACAAATGAGTGGAGAAGAATTAGAGAATAACATGCTTCGATTCATCAATGGGGAATATGAAGTGCTAATTGCTACTACCATTATAGAAAGTGGCCTTGATATACCAAATGCCAACACCATTATTATTAATAACGCACACATGTTTGGCTTAAGTGACTTGCATCAAATGCGGGGAAGAGTGGGTCGAAGCAACGTAAAAGCCTATTGTTACCTTTTAACTCCTGGTTTAAGTGGTTTGGCAGATGATGCTAAAAAACGGTTACGTGCCATTGAAGAGTTTAGCGATTTGGGAAGTGGATTTCAAGTTGCGATGCGTGATTTAGATATTCGTGGAGCTGGTAATTTATTAGGTGGAGAGCAAAGTGGATTCATCAATGAAATGGGTTTCGACATGTACCAGAAGATTTTGGATGAAGCGATTAAAGAGTTAAAAGAAGATGAATTTTCTAAATTGTATGAACATGAAGAAATTGATATCCGAAGTAAAGAATGTCAGGTTGAAACAGACTATGAAACCCTAATCCCAGCAAACTATGTTACTAGTATTACCGAAAGACTTTCATTGTATAATGATCTGGCTAAAGCTAAAACTGAAGAAGCCATTTTCGTTTTTGAAGCTAGTTTAATAGATAGGTTTGGTCCTGTTCCATCAGAAACTAAAGAATTATTTAAGACAATGAAACTTAAATGGCTTGGGATGGAAATGGGCTTTGAAAAGATTGCATTCCGCAAAAAGAATTTAAGGCTATACTTTCCCCGCGATGAGAATGCAGCTGTGTTTCAGAGTAAAGCATTTGAGCAGCTTATGCAGTATGTAGTTGATAACCCAGCCAAATTTGGCATGAAACAAACCACCAAAGCATTAATCCTAAAAATCTCAAATGTAAGGAATATAGAAGAAGCAATGGATATGCTTAGTCAGTTGGGGTCTACGATTGAAAACTAGCTAAGCGTAAATGTAATTTTAGTGCCACTTGGTTCTATATCTTGAATATGGAAGTTGATTTCTTTACCACTTGATTCTTTAATTAAGTCTAATCGTTTAAGATTTGCCTTCATAGCAAAACTTTTATGGCAGGTATTCCGTCTTTGGTTTATTTCGGCAGACTTTACCCGGCCAACTCCATTGTCTTCAATTTCAATACTTAGTTTATTGTTTTCTTTTTTCAGATTAATTGCTAACTTTTTAAGCCCTTTCTTATGCATTAATCCATGCTTAATTGCGTTTTCAATATAAGGCTGTAACAGCAAACTTGGAATTTCTGTTTGATCCAATTCTGATTTGCTCAAAGAAGAATTGATCACATAGCTAAAATCATCACCGAATCTTAATTGTTCAAGATCAAGGTAAAGTTTGGCTGTATCTAATTCTTGTTCTAATGAAATTACATCCATTTGGGAATAGTCTAATGTCTGTCTCATTAAATCAGCAAACTTACCTAAGTAAATATTAGAATTTCGAATATCCTTTAACATGATTAAGTCTTGAACAGAGTTTAAGGCATTAAACACAAAATGTGGATTCATTTGAGAATTGATTGTTCTAATCTGGCTTCTGGTTAATTCTTTTTCAATAACCTCGGCTTTTAGTTCTTGTTGTGCCTTTTTTCTTTGGTAATAGTTTCTACCTAAAAGAAGACCAATAATCGCCAATACCCCTATGAAAACAATGCCTATTTTTAAATTGCGTTTCTTCAGTTCTTCTTCTTGTTGTATTTGTTGGACCTTGTTTTTGGATAACATCTCTTGGGTTCGTTTGGTTTGACTCACCATAAAACTGGTACGTGCATCTTTGTTTTGCTTATTAATTTTCGACCTCAACCTTAAATAGGATTCTAAACTGGCAACAGCACCTTTATAGTCTTTGGTTTTCTTTTGAATGTTATAGCGTTTTTCAAAGCAAGCAAGCTTTAACTCTTTTAATTTGTAGGTATCGCAAATGCCTATGGCTTTGTTTACATAATAATGTGCAGAATCATACTTGTTCAAAGAAAGAAATGCCTTACCCATTTTTAGGTTTAGATCAGCTTTAATATCCATGAAGTTATTTACTTCAGCCTCTTCTAAACCTCGTCTTAGAAGTAAGATAGCTTTCGCCTCTTCTCCCTTCTCTATTTGAAAGAAAGCTAGAATTCCATAGGCATAAAGCCTATCTTTAGCACCATGTTTACTCGTTGCCATAGCTAGGTCAAAGCTTAATTTATAGTATTTTTCTGCACTATCTTTATCCTTATGCTTATCATAAATTACTCCCAGAACACTGTAATGGTTGATTAGAGAATTTTTTCTAGTGTCCTCAGGCATTTTCATAGTTTTGTTTATGAGGATTGCTTTTTCTAAGTATTCCACACCTTTTTCAAAATCTCCTGAATTTGCAATCATACCACCAGCAGAATTATAGCAACCCATTTGCAAGTAGCTGTTTAATCGCATGAGGATAGGAAGAGCTTGGTCAATAAGTGCCAAACCTTCTTTATTATTTCCTTTAATCGTTTTTTGTAAAGATTTCCTAAAAAGAAAGTGAGCATATTCTTCTTCGTAATTAAGCTCTTTTGTTCGAATTATAAATGCTTCAATAAGCTCATCAACCTCATAAGAATTAAAGTTCCCCTTTGTTTGGACAGTAGGAGCCCAGACTTCGAAAAACTTTTTTTTGGTTTGTTTTTCAATAACATTTTTCATGCTATCTACACGGCTTGTGTTTTGGGCAAATCCTGAAATCTGAAATGCCATAAAACATATAAATATGAAACCTTTAATTCTCATTACCAGTCAATCGGTCTATAATCTTTTAAAAATTTACCGCACCAATGCTTTCCAGTATTGATTCCATCAATTAAAGGGTCTAGTACCCGGGCAGCACCATCTACTATATCCAATGGGGGTTGAAAGTCATGTTTGTCTTCTTTAAATTTGGCTAACTCTACTGGATCTTCATCCGTTACCCAGCCTGTATCAACCGCATTCATGTATATGCCATCCTTCGCAAAATCTAGAGCCGATGTATGCGTCATCATATTCAGCGCTGCTTTAGCCATATTGGTATGTGGGTGCCTATCTTCTTTATGGAAACGATGGAATTTACCTTCCATTGCAGAAACATTCACGATGTGCTTTTGTCCGGTATTCTCTTTTCTCATGAGATTTACCAAACGATTGCAAAGCACAAAAGGAGCTACCGCATTTACCAATTGGACTTCAACCATTTCGGGTGTTTCAATTTCACCAAGCTTTAATCTCCAACTATTAGTTTTTCTTAAGTCAACCTGCTGCAAATCAGCATCTAACTTTCCCTCTGGAAATACTTCTTTAGTGGATATTGCATGATCCATACTGTATGGAATTTGCGATAGTTTAGCTGAAGCTCTCAAACCAATTCCTGGCTCTTGCCCATGCCATGTAACTGGCAATGCTTTTTGATTTTCCTTAGTTTGTTGAACAGATTCTCTAATACTCGATAAACAAAACTGATGGTCACTCAGTAAATTTTTAGCATTTGCTGGGAGCTTTTCATATTCCATTTCTTCATTTGGCATTAGGTGGGCATAAAAACCTGGAGGTCTACGCACCGTTTGAGCCGCATTGTTAATGAGAATATCCATCCGATCGTATTTCATTTCTACAAAGTTGCAAAACAACTCTACGCTAGGAATGTGCCTTAAATCAAGTCCATGAATTTTGAGTCTATCTCCCCATTTATGGAAATCTTCTTCTTTAGAGAACCGAAGCGCAGAATCTACAGGGAAACGCGTGGTAGCAATTACTGTGGCGCCAGCTCTTAGCATTATTAATGTTATGTGATATCCAATTTTTAACCGGGAACCAGTAACCAAAGCCACTTGCCCATCTAGATCTGCTTCTTGAAATCGTTTGGCGTAATTGAAATCTCCGCATTCTGGGCACATCGCATCATAAAAATGATGAAGTTTGGTATATAAGGCTTTGCATACATAACAGTTGCGGGGTGATTCTAGCACTGGACCATCATCTTCAATTAAGCCTGCCGTAAGCATTTTAGGCGCTACAAAAATGGAAGCCTCCCTTGCTGACCTTATTCCTGTTTCTTTTCTTGCGTGTTTTTCACGTTCTGTCTTTTTACGTTTTGCAGCTTTTTTTGCTTCCTTGCGCCTGCGATCAAATTCTTCTCTATTTGGTCTAGACAAAAGCCCACTTACTTTCATTAATGCTATTCGCTGTTCTTCTGGTAAGTCGTAAATCAAATTGGTATCCTTTACTAAAGAATTTAGTAAGGCAATACATTCTTCAATGGATTTATCATCTACACTATTTGGCTTGGACTTACTCATTGTTGCAAATGGCAAAGATAAATCTAGAAGCCTTAATATAGATTCAATTTTAGAGTGTTTTAGAATTGTAGATTTAAACCTAGTTTAATAATATAAAAATTGTTTCTGTCCAGAAAAGAAACCTTGATTCTGAATTATATTTGCCTCCTTTGAATGAAGTAATCATTTATACAGACGGTGCAGCACTTGGAAACCCTGGGCCAGGAGGATATGGAGCAGTATTAATCTCGGGTGAAAAACGAGCTGAGCTGCGATGTGGCTTCCGACTTACCACAAATAATCGTATGGAGTTATTGGCTGTAATCATGGCTTTACAAAAACTTAAGAAACCTTGTAGTGTAAATGTGTATAGCGATAGTAAATATGTTTGCGACGCTATTAATAAAGACTGGATAGGAGGCTGGCAAAGACGCCACTGGAAAAAAGTTAAGAATATAGATTTATGGAAGACTTTAATCCCCCTTTTGCTTAGGCATAAGGTTACATTTAATTGGGTTAAAGGACATGCAGGAATTCCAGAAAATGAACGTTGTGACTTACTTGCCACCACTGCCGCAAAAGAGAATGCTGTAGAAATAGATAAAGGATACGAAGAAGCTCAAGAGCCCCTAAATCCAAGTTTGTTTTAAATCATGGAATGATGGTTGTTATTTGTAAATAAGAATTGTATTGTGCTAATTCTAAGGGGACTGGATATTGGCTGCTAAAACCAGAATGGAAATTCTAGGTCCCTTCGGGACCAAATGTTGGTCGAATAACTCATACATGAGGCCTTTAGTCCCGTAGGGACTGTATATCACTCCAAGTCCTGAAATATGTATTCTTCATTATATTCAATATCAAATCTCTTCAGAAAATCAATGTATTCCTCTTTCAAAGACTTTTTAGCGTTGTGCATTTCTTGGTTATTAATGTAATTTATTACATTGCTCATATGAGACTTGCTATACGAAAAAGCACCGTATCCTTCTTGCCAGGCAAACTTAGATATAGTATATCGATTCTTATTAATCCATTTGGAAGAATCACCTTTTATATCTTGCAATAATTCTGAAATGCTCTGGGTTGGACGCATGCCAACAAAAATGTGTAAATGATCTGGCATCCCATTAATGACAATGAGTTTGTGACCATTGTTTTGAATGATACCAGTAATGTATTGAAATAGCTCACCTTTCCATTTCGGGCTAATTTGAGCTTTACGATACTTTACCGCAAATATGAATTGCAAATGAATTTGGGTATAGGTATTAGACATAGATTAAGAATTAGATTAGTTCTTAGCCAAGATAAGCGATTTTTTCGTGTTGCCAAAATTGGATGATATGTTTAGTCCCTACGGGACTTGTTATCTCACCTAGGTGTGTTACCAATATAAAGCCCCTAAAGGGGCAAGTAAATCAAGGCGTATTCTCAACATAAAAGTTCTACTTGGACTAATTTTGGTTTTGAATTTAATAAATGAATTGAAAAAAAACACACCCAAAATCCCTTGCTACAGGGCAATCGACTTTAAATTTTGAGTAATTGTTCTCTAAAGTCGTCGTCTAGGGCAGCTTTGTATCGTTTTAGCTTAAGGGATTGTTTTAACGATTTATCTAATTTAAGAATATTCA
>Ga0075118_10000676_pt1 | contig 29212 bp, 21 predicted proteins | sample AntAceMetag02UKE_FD_69794 | JGI IMG/M metagenome (GOLD analysis project Ga0075118, IMG submission 69794) | Saline lake microbial communities from Ace Lake, Antarctica - Antarctic Ace Lake Metagenome 02UKE | ecosystem: Environmental > Aquatic > Non-marine Saline and Alkaline > Saline | place...
CCTGTTTACCCTCAAGGGGGAACTTGGCCTGGGGCTAGAGAAGGTTGGTGTCCCGGTGATATAGTTAAGGAAACTGATGTCGATCTTACCGCTTTTATGGGTAACGACTCTATAGAAGTAGATTACAACATTACTCCTGTTCCTGCAGCTAATCCAGGAATGGGATCAGGTAACTATATTATTGGAATGCATTTGTTTCAGTATGGTCCAGCGACTTACAAAAATGATGTAGAAGCTTATGATGTTTTGAATCCAACGAGTAAACGAGTTCATTCTAGAAGAAGTACTACTTGTAAAAACCCTTCGGTTATTATTAGAAATGGAGGTTCTGAATCTTTAACTTCTGCACTAATTAAGTATCGGGTGTCTGGCGGTGTAGCTCAAGAATATAAATGGAGAGGACGTTTAGATTTTATGGAAAAACAAGAAATTGAATTACCAGTAGATGCAGAATGGTTTTATAGTGGTGATGGAAACAATTTGTTTGAAGTAACTGTTGGATATCCGAATGGATTAGATGATGAGAATGAATTGAACAATACATATCAAACCAAATTCGAATTACCGGCAATGTATCCTTCTAAAATTATTGTTCAATTAACTACGAATATTCGTGCCTCGGAGAATTCATTAACTATAAAAGATATGGATGGAAACGTGGTATTGGACAGAACCTCTCTTACTAATTCTACCCAAACTAAGGATACCTTAGATTTAGTAGACGGATGTTATATGCTGGAATTGACAGATCAAGGAAATGATGGCCTTTCTTATTGGGCGAACACGGCACAAGGTAATGGTCAGCTGTTGTTTTTTGTTTTGAATTCTCAAGGAAATATCTCTTCGATTACACCATTTAATGCTGACTTCGGAAGGTCTATCAAATATTCGTTTACAGTGGGTTCTGATTTGAATGATATCGTTGATGGCAAACCCGATTCTATTGTCACTCAATGGGAATTTGATAAAGTAGGTCAACAAGAAAATAAGTTAGAATGGGGGAGTTTTAAAGTATTCCCTAATCCAGCGTCACAAGAAATTACGATTGAAATGTTAGGTCAAGAAGGTGTTCATCAAATTGAAATTATAAGCACAAGCGGACAAGTGGTTTGGAATGAAGAGCTTGATGTTTCAACTTATGGTTTTGAAATTATAAATATCTCTGAATTACCAAAAGGACTATACCACGTCCGTATGTCAGGAATTGATCAGGTGTATAACAGTCGATTTGTTAAAGATTAAATTTATATAGTATTGATTTGAACGATCATTTAAAAAAAGCCAATCGGCAGCTGAAGTTATTTGCGTGGTTTAAAATTCCATTGATTGCATTTTGCAATCCTAAGATTACTGAGCTTTCAGATAATAAAATAGTGATGAGGATAAAAGTGAATCCGCTTACTCGGAATCATTTGGGCTCAATGTATTTAGGCGCTTTAACGATTGGTGCAGATTTAGCGGCAGGATTTCATGCATTTCATTTATCGCAGCAAAGTGGTCGAAAAGTGTCTTTGGCATTTAAAAACTTTAAAGCAGAGTTTCATTCAAGACCCAATTCGGCAGTTTATTTCGTTGCAAATTATGGCGATAATGTCCAAAAGCTACTGGGAAGAATTAAGGTTTCTGGTGAACGAGAAACTATTGATGTTCCTGTAGAAGCCTATTGCAATTATTTAAATGAACCAGAACACATTGCTACGTTTTCCTTGGGTTTGTCTTTGAAGGATAAAGGGGTGGGTTAATAGTGCTGGTCGTTCTCGATACATTTTGTTCGTACCTCTCAAAACACTCGAACTGCCATCTGAGAATTTATGCTTTTCAACGAGTACAAAACAAAACGAATTGTCTGTTCGAGTATTCCGCTTTTCGCGGAAAATATCGAGAACACTACACCATTTCAGTCTCCTTAACCTTTGCAAACTCAAGAATATCCTCAATCACCTCAGGATCATTCATTATCCGATTGTGTCCAAGTCCTTCAGTAGAAATAAATTCTGCATGAGGCATTAGCTCATACATGCGCTCCGAATTAAACCAAGGAACCTTTTTGTCGTTTTTATCGTGAATTAATAAAGTCGGAATAATGGGCATTTTTGGCGCAAAAGATTCAATTGAAACGCTATGAAATGGAAACCCGTATTCTTCAAGAACCAAATCCTCGATTCCCTGTGTTGTAATTCTGGTTGCGTTTATCATTTTCGCAAATTGAACCAACACATCTGAATTGATAACTGGGGCTGAAATAGAAACGTATTTTTTAGTTTTAAAGCCTTGACTTAATGCTAAGCTGCATGCGATAGAGCCAAATGAATGACTAATCAGTAAATCTACAGGTCCTATTTTAGACTGAAGTTGAGCGAGTAATTCGGCGAATTCGAAGCCTTGAGTTCGTTTTCCATCAGATGCACCGTGACCAGGAGCATCAAATCCGTATACCTTATATCCTTGGTCGACCAGTTTTTCAATTAAGTGATTTGGCTGCGCAGTTCGTCCAGCCCAGCCGTGCATAAACACTGCTACTTTATTCGGATTTTCAGTACCCCAAGAGTAGGCTTCAATATTCCGAGTATCAATCCTAAGTTGGAAACGTTCCGCCTTTTCTAGGATCGCTTTTTCCTCTTTCCTGAGAGGCGTTGGGAATGGGCGGAAAAATAAAAATTTACCGAATTTACCCGCTAATCTAGGAGCAATTTTTTCAAGTATTGGGAATGTCTTTTGAATTAGAAGAAAGGGTAGGGGTGTTGACTGTGCCATTATTTTAAAAGTTGTGTCGTTATATAATTGTTCATAATACTTGCTGTGGTTTTAATGGCGACGTGGTTTCCATTCACTCTCGATACCATCATTGCGCCTTCCATTGTCGATACCAATAGCAAGGCAAAGTCAGCAGCATTAATGTTTGATTTAAATTCATTTTCAATTTTCCCTTCTTCCACTTTTATCTCTACATATTTCAGTAATGTATTGACAGAGTCCTTTGCTTTTTTCTGGAGTTTGGGATGCACATCAACTGAATCTACTGCAGCATTGAAAATGGGACAGCCACCTTTGACTATTGGATTAGTTAATAAGGATTCAAAAACCTCAATTATAGCTCGTAGTTTTTCGTCACTAGTTGCGCATGCAGCAAGTTTTTCTTTAAATCGTTTAAGGACCAAACTATAGGAGCGATCAAAAGCTGCAAAGGCTATTTCGTCTTTGTTCTCAAAGTGGTTATAAATACCTCCTTTCTTTAATCCAGTGGCCTCCATAATGTCACTCATTGAACTGCCGTAATAGCCTCGTGTATTGAATAATTCAGACGATGTTCTAATTATTAATTCGCGTGTAGCTTCTCCTTTTTGCATAGTGTTTTTCTTTAAAAGACCAATCGGTCGCAAAGGTAGGTGTAATTAATAGTCCATAAAACCAATCGGTCTTTTTTATTTTTAACAGCTGTCAATAAGCCTTAAATAATACGTATAACTTATTGATTTATAGCATTTAAACAGTATGTGCAATTCGCTTAAAACATCGCGTCACCTACAGACCGATTGGTTTTATTGATAATGCAACGTAGATTACAAAATCGAATACAAACAATATTTATGTTTGACAGCTAATTCAAAAAAGTAAGAAAATGAGAATATTAGCAATTACAGCAGCACTATTAATTGGACTAGGAATGAATGGTTTGAATGCGCAAGGAAAAAAGGTAAAGCCAAGCCCATTAAAAACTACTGAAGCGATGGTTGGAAAGTCAAAAGTGACCATCACATACAGCAGTCCTTCAGTAAAAGGAAGGATCATTTTTGGTGATTTAGTACCTTTTGATAAGGTTTGGAGAACAGGTGCAAACGAGGCAACTACTATTGAAACTTCAGGTGAAATAATGATTGGCGGAAAGAAATTGAAAGCAGGTAAATACAGTGTTTTTACTATTCCCACAAAAGACAACTGGACAGTTATTGTAAATTCTGTTTCAGGCCAGTGGGGATCCTCTAAGCATGACGTTGCTAAGGATGTTTTTAGAGTTATGACCAATAAAGTTGAAACGATAGAAGCTAAGGAGCAATTTACGATTACGGTTGAAAATGGAATGTTATCATTCGTTTGGGACACGTCTAAAGCATCAGTTTCGATTAAATAAAAGCAGATCCCCGCCTTCGCTGGAATGACGATATGGGCTAGTGAATTCTAAATTTAGAAGACGAGTAGCGCAAATAAAACTAACGTCATCCCCACGAAGGCGGGAATCTATTAATATCAAAAGAGTATGGTTTTAAAATTCAGAATCAAGGGTTTGCTTGGGTTAGCAGCCCTTTTTTTGTTCGTTGGTTTGATCGGTTGTCAAGAGCAGGCTGTTACTATTAAAGACGATGACAGCGCTGCTATTACAGTTGATTCAGCTGAATGGGTTATTGGTAACAGCATCCAGTATCACGGGGGCAATTTTAAAGGTAAATTGGTTGAATTCGATTTCCGAGACAAGCAATACAAAGCAAACTTTCTTACTAAGGACAGCTACATGACTCGAACTTCGTTTTTAGGTGATTCCTTAATTGTGGACAGTACAACAGGCGAGAATGCGCTACGAAGGATTAACGACACGGATGTTGAATTATCAGAAAAGAAAAGCAAGGCAATTTCGAACAGTATAAATTCAGTATTCTACTTTGCTTTATTGCCTAGTAAGCTTATCGACCCTGCAGTAATAGCTGATTATAAAGGTTTAGTGCACATTAGAAAGGGAAGCTTTCATCAAGTTGCAGTTCAGTTCAAAAAAGAAGGTGGAGGCGAAGACTTCCAAGACAAATTCTTCTATTGGTTCAATGCTGAAACATTTCAGCTTTCATATTTAGCCTATTCTTACGAAACCAGTGGCGGCGGAATTCGTTTTCGATCCGTTGAAAAGCAGCACAGGCTGGGGAATGGTTTTGTGTTGCAAGATTATGTCAATTATAAAACGGATAGTTTAGCTACAAACCTTCAAGACTTATTGCCTTTGCTTGTAGGTGGAAGGTTGGTTGAGTTGAGTAGAATTCGATTAGAGCATTTGGAAGTTCGCTAATTTCTATTAATTAAACAAACAGGTTTAGCACAAAAAAAAACGCCCTCAAGGGGCGTTTTTTAATTTCTACGGTTCCGATAACTATTGGAACTTTTTGCTTAGAATTTACTTAGCCGTATCATTAGTTTCATCCTTTTTCTTGGCTTCTTTTTTAGGCTTTGCAACAACAGTAGCAGCGGCCTTAGGTTTCTTCCCTTTTTTGACATTAACTACTACATTATCCGCTTTCTTATCAAAATCGACCAATAAGGTATCACCTTCACTCATAGTTGCGTTTATGATTTCTTCAGCCATAGGATCTTCCAGGTACTTCTGAATCGCTCTTTTAAGCGGCCTAGCTCCGTATTGTGCGTCATAACCCTTCTCTGCAATGTAATCCTTAGCAGGAACAGTTAACTCAATTTTATAGCCTATTTTCTCTATTCGAGAATATAAGTGCTTGAGCTCAATGTCAATGATTTGGTGAATATCCTCTTTTGAAAGACTATTGAATAAGATCACATCGTCAATTCTGTTCAAGAATTCGGGTGAAAAAGCTTTCTTAAGTGCGTTTTGAATAACCCCTTTATTATGGTCATTCGTATTGTCCCTTTTAGTAGCAGTTGTGAATCCGACACCTTGACCAAAGTCTTTTAACTGACGTGTTCCAATATTAGAAGTCATTATTATAATGGTATTTCTAAAATCAATTCGTCTTCCTAAAGAATCGGTTACAATACCGTCATCCAAAATTTGCAACAATAAATTGAATACATCAGGATGTGCTTTTTCGATTTCATCAAGTAACACAACAGAGTAGGGGCGTCTTCTTACTTTTTCAGTAAGCTGACCGCCTTCTTCGTATCCAACGTATCCTGGAGGCGCTCCAACCAATCTTGAAATCGCAAACTTCTCCATATATTCACTCATGTCTATTCGAATCAGATTCTCATCTTTATCGAACAAGAACTTCGCTAATTCTTTCGCCAATTGGGTTTTACCAACTCCAGTAGGGCCTAAGAAAATAAATGAACCAATTGGTTTTGCCGGATCTTTAAGTCCAGCACGATTTCGTTGAATTGCTCGGGTAACTTTTTTAATGGCTTCATTTTGACCAATTACAGAACCTTCCAATTGCTCGCTCATTCCAGAAAGCTTAGTGCTTTCTTTTTGAGCAATCCGCTGCACAGGCACCCCCGTCATCATGGCAACTACTTCAGCTACATTATCTTCGGATACTTTTTCTCTTAAATTCTTAGAATCTTCTTCCCATTTATTTTTTGCAGACTCCAATTCTTCTTGAAGTTTTCTTTCTACATCTCTTAATTGAGCTGCTTCTTCATATTTCTGGGAGCGAACTACTTGATTCTTATCATCTTTAGCTTGCTCAACTTTCTTCTCAAGTTCAATTATATTCTTTGGTACATTTATATTCTTGATGTGCACTCTAGATCCAGATTCATCTAAAGCATCAATTGCTTTATCCGGTAAAAAACGATCCGAAATATAACGTTCAGTAAGATTCACACATGCTAATATTGCTGCGTCAGTGTATGTCACTGAATGGTGATCTTCATACTTTCCTTTAATATTATTCAGAATTTCAACCGTTTCTTCAATTGAAGTAGGCTCAACGATAACTTTTTGAAATCTACGCTCTAAGGCTCCATCTTTTTCAATGTTGGTTCTATACTCATCAAGAGTTGTAGCGCCGATACATTGAATTTCACCACGCGCTAACGCAGGTTTAAACATGTTACTCGCGTCCAAACTTCCGCTTGCGCCGCCAGCACCTACTATAGTATGGATTTCATCAATAAATAAGATTACGTCTCTCGACTTCTCCAATTCATTCATTACAGCCTTCATGCGCTCTTCAAATTGTCCCCGGTATTTTGTTCCAGCAACTAATGAAGCTAAATCAAGTGTTACAACACGTTTATTGAATAGTACTCGAGAAACTTTTCGTTGAACAATTCTAAGCGCTAGACCTTCTGCAATTGCTGATTTACCAACTCCTGGTTCTCCAATTAACATTGGATTGTTTTTCTTTCTTCGACTTAGAATCTGAGAAACACGCTCAATTTCCTTTTCTCTACCAACGATAGGATCTAACTTATCATCTTCAGCCATGCGCGTCAAATCGCGTCCGAAATTGTCTAAAACAGGCGTTTTTGATTTAGAGTTACCTTTAGCAGAACCACTTGTTCCAGCACTTCCTTTATAACGTTCAGGCTCGTCGTCATCTCCGTCTGCAGTTCCACCTGGGAAATCTGCTTTTGGTGTCCGACTTTTTTCAGAAAGAATCATTTCCAATTCTTCATGAGCCACGCTATAGTCAACATGATATTCGCCCAAAGTTTGTGTAGCTAGATTGTTTTCATCCTTAAGAATGCTCAAAAGCAAATGTTCGGTTCCAATAATTGAGCTTTTAAACGTTTTTGCAACCAAATAAGTAATTTTCAAAGTCTTTTCCGCCTGCTTTACCAGAGGAATATTACCTGAGTTTGCGCCTGATGCTTTCTTATTTGAAGGGGTGATGCTGTTTTCAATAGCTTTACGTAAAGTAACTAAATCAACATTTAAGTTGTTCAGTATTTTAACTGCAACACCTTCTCCTTCTCTTATTAATCCAAGTAAAAAATGTTCGGTTCCTATATAGTCATTGCCTAATCGCAAGGCTTCTTCTCGGCTAAAGGTGATAACATCTTTTACTCTTGGTGAAAAATTTGAATCCATATTCTTGTTCTTTCTTAGTTTGGAATGTCCCTTCAAAAAAAGTTCCATTGGCCGAAAAGTAGTCATAATTTCAGCAACCCAAAGGTAGTTTTAGAGACATTGGTAACACTTGTTGAAAAACTCCTTTTTATTCACTCGTTTTTGTTAATAAAAGCAGTTAATAAAGTGCCTAATTTACTGGTTTAGCGGCGTATTTTCGAACGTTCCAATACCTGCGGGTTGTTGGTATTAAAAAATTGTAAATAAAGCTTTAAAATATGGCTGATCGCGAAGGAGAAAAAATAATTAGAGTAAACATCGAAGATGAGATGAAGTCGGCTTACATCGATTATTCGATGTCCGTTATTGTTTCAAGAGCATTACCTGATGTGAGAGATGGACTTAAACCAGTTCACCGTCGAGTATTATTTGGAATGCAGGAACTCGGCGTTATGTCTAACCGTCCTTACAAAAAGTCGGCAAGAATTGTAGGGGAAGTACTGGGTAAGTATCACCCACACGGTGATACTTCAGTTTACGATAGTATGGTGCGTATGGCGCAAGACTGGAGCTTACGCTATCCTCTTGTAGACGGTCAAGGTAACTTTGGTTCTGTTGATGGTGATAATCCTGCTGCAATGCGATACACTGAGGCGCGTCTTCGTAAGATCGCTGAAGAAATGTTAGCCGATATTGATAAAGAAACTGTTGATTTTAGTTTAAACTTTGATGATTCGTTAGAAGAGCCTACGGTACTTCCAACTCGAATTCCAGGCTTGCTATTGAATGGTGCAAGTGGTATTGCGGTTGGTATGGCAACAAACATGGCTCCCCATAACCTTACTGAAGTTACTGAAGGTGTTATTGCTTTTATAGAAAACAAGGATGTTACCATTGAAGAATTAATGGTGCATGTAAAAGCTCCTGATTTTCCTACAGGAGGCATTATATACGGTTACGAAGGTGTTCGTTCAGCATTTGAAACTGGAAAAGGTAGAGTAGTAATTCGTGGAAAGGCAATTTTTGAGGAATCAAAGACAGGTCGTGAGCAAATCGTTGTAACGGAGATTCCGTACATGGTTAACAAGGCTGAAATGATTGCCAAAACTGCTGACCTAATTAACGATAAAAAGATTGAAGGGATATCCGATGTAAGAGATGAATCGGATAGAGATGGAATGCGCATCGTTTATGAATTAAAACGAGATGCTATTCCTAATGTAGTACTGAATAACCTCTACAAGCATACAGGCTTACAGTCTTCATTTTCAGTCAATAACATTGCTTTAGTTAAAGGTCGTCCTGAGGTGCTTAACCTCAAACAAATGATTGAGTACTTCGTTGAACACCGTCACGATGTTGTGGTTAGAAGAACGAAGTACGAATTAAGAAAAGCAGAAGAAAGAGCACACATATTAGAGGGGTTAATCATTGCTTCGGATAACATTGATGAAGTAATCAAATTGATTAGAGCTTCAAAGAGTCCAGATGAGGCTCGTGAGAAGTTGATTACGACTTTTGACTTAACGGATATTCAGGCCCGTGCAATTGTTGAAATGCGACTGCGTCAGTTAACTGGACTAGAGCAAGACAAGCTGCGTACTGAGTTTGAAGAATTAATGAAAACCATTGAGCATTTGAAATCTATCCTTGATAACGAGGATATGAGAATGAACATCATTAAGGATGAAGTACTCGTAATAAAAGAAAAGTACGGTGACGCTAGAAGATCTCAAATAGAATATAGCTCTGCTGACTTGAGTATCGAGGATATGATTCCGAATGAAAGAGTAGTAGTGACTATTTCACATTTAGGATACATTAAAAGAACAAAACTTTCTGAATACAAGTCTCAAGCTAGAGGTGGAGTTGGCTCAAAAGCTAGTACTACTCGTGATGCGGATTTCTTAGCAGATATATTTGTAACCAATACACACAATTACTTGCTAATATTTACGGCAAGCGGAAAGTGTTTTTGGATGCGGGTTTATGAAATTCCAGAAGGCTCTAAAACAGCAAAAGGAAGAGCAATTCAGAATTTGGTAAACATTGAATTGAATGACAAGGTATTGGCCTACATTAATGTAGCCGATCTTAAGGATGAAGAGTTTGTTAAAAACAACTTCATTGTAATGTGTACTGAAAAGGGAATCATTAAGAAGACTTCTCTTGAGCAGTATTCACGTCCTAGAACAAACGGAATTATTGCAATTAATGTGCGTGATGACGATAAGTTGTTAGAAGCGCGTTTAACTAATGGAGATAGTCATATAATGATGGCGCTTGAATCGGGTAAAACCATTCATTTCCCAGAAGAAAAAGTTAGACCAGTAGGTCGAAACTCAATGGGTGTTCGTGGAATGACATTGGGCAGTGATACCGATAAGGTTGTGGGAATGATTACCGTTAATACTGAAGAAGAATCGGTATTAGTTGTTTCTGAAAAGGGGTACGGGAAACGTTCTGCAGTTGCAGACTACCGAATCACTAACCGTGGTGGAAAAGGAGTTAAAACCTTGAACATTACAGACAAAACGGGTAAACTAATAGCTTTAAAAGTGGTTACTGACGATGATGATTTAATGATTATCAATAAGTCTGGAATTGCAATCAGAATGGCGTGTGCTAATTTGAGAGTTATGGGTAGAGCAACACAAGGCGTGAAGCTTATTAACTTGAAAGGAAACGATGAGATCGCTTCTGTAGCTAAGGTGGACAGAGAAGAAGAAGTAGAAGGAGAGTTCGATGAAGAAGGAAACCTAATCGTTACTGAAGGTGACGCTTCAGCGACTACTGAAACTACTGAAACTCCCGACGCTAGTGCAGATGGCACAGACCTTGCTAATGATGAGGCAGATGACAAAACAGAAGAATAATAATACTCAATAATTATATAAAGCGAAGTTGCCTGTGTTTGGTAGCTTCGCTTTTTATTTTATAAATTAATCATGATTAAAGCAAATTTAGCTGTTCTGATTATTATCCTGGCGTCTAACTGTGGTTTAGCTCAATTGGGAATAAACAGTCAAAATTTAGATGTGCTAAAAGAAAGTAAATTGATTTTTATTCACCCCCCGGGTGACGAGGAAGAGCTTAAACTCTTTAAAGAACAAGTTGCTGAAGTTTGGAAGGTGAACGAAATAATCGTTTTATCTGAAAAGGAATATGCTTTAAACCCTCCCAAAGGAGATTTTTCATATTTAACCTTGGATGCTCAGGTTAATACTGGTTTTGATCAAAAAATAGATGATTTAAGTATTTCGAATACTCACGTATATTTAGAAATTTCGAGGAATAAAAATGATTATCACTACCAGTTCGCGAGAATAGAAATGCACATTTCCCATAATTACACTAGTAGCAAACAGTCTACGACTTCCCATAAGATGGATGGGTCACAATTGGTTTATAATTATAGCCTAGGATACATAAAAAATGTTTTAGGTCATATAAGCAACTACATGGGAAGTAATAATAGTAGAGATTTATATTATGAATTCAGTCTTCCTGAAATGACAAAAGTTAAGAATGATACTCTTTTTATTCCCGACTTTGTATTCGCAAAATATAATTCATTTGGAGGTGTAGTTAAAGGTACTTTAAATATTGAAAAGGTAATGTCAAGTTACCCGTATCCATACAAAATACTGTCAAATGCTGAGCTTTCTAAGCGAATTTTGGACAAGTCAACGTCGTTCTTTTATTTGATGTACATAAGAAGTAGTACTTTTAAATTCATTTCGATATGGAATTCACGAGCAAATAGAATGTATTATTCTAAGTTCAGTAATCCATCATATAACTTTCAGGGTAAAGACTTGAAAAAAATTGCTTCAAAGGTCAAAAAGAAATAGCGTTTGAATTGAAAAATAAAAAGTTGAGTTAAAATATATTTGTATAAAATTTAAAAATAGAAGATGAAAAAGTTAGTGATCGCTGGGTTTATGTTTTTAGCAACTGGAGTTTTCGCACAGAAATCGAAAGTTACTAGTGCAGGCAACTATTTGAAATACGAAAATTATGCTGAGGCCAAGGAGGCTATTGATGCAGCAATGGCTAACCCTGTTTCTGCAGATTGGTGGAAAACTCATTACTACAGAGGAAAAGTTTACGCTGCAATAGCTCGATCTGCTGATCCTGCTGTGAAAGGGCTGGATGCAGATGCTGTTGCAAAAGCTGCTGAAGGATTTGAAAAAGCCTTGACATACGACGATAAAAAAATGGATAAGGATGAGATTAAAAAATCTTACCGTTCTATTGTAAATCTTGCGTTTACTGATGGTGTGAATGCATACAATGCAAAAGAATTTGAGCGTTCTATCAAATCCTTTAAAATGGCCGAGAAAATAAATTTAGCCAACGGGATTGTTGATACTGGATTGACTTATAATATCGTTTTAGTTGCATTGGACGGTAAAAAAGCTGACGTTGCATTAGAGTACTTGAATAAGTGTATTGAAGGATCAATTAAAGGCTCTTCTCCATACGCAAGTAAAGCCACTTTGCAAGGTGAGGCTGGCGATGAAGAAGGCGCTTTGGCAACGTTGCAAGCTGGAAGAGAGAAGTATCCTAATGATCAAGCTTTGTTAACCCAAGAACTGAATTACTATTTGAAAAATGGTAAGATGGATGAAGCACTTGCAAATTTGAATACGGCAATTGAAAATGAGCCAACGAATTACATGTTTTATTTTGCTCGAGGCACGATCTATGACAATAAGAAGGAGCTTGATAGTGCAGTTGCTAATTATGTAAAATCAGGAGATTTAAAACCGGATCATTTTGATAGCTTTTACAACTTAGGAGCATTGTATTATAACCAAGGTGCTGATTTATTAACAGAGGCGAATTTGACTCCTCCAAGTGAGTCAGCGAAGTATGAAAAGCTGAAATCCGAAGCAATTATGGTTCTTAAAAAGGGATTACCACATTTAGAGAAAGCTCATGAATTGAATCCTACAGATGGAAGTACTATGAACTCTCTTAAAACATTGTACACATTAGTTGGTGAGAATGAAAAAGCAATAGAAATGAGCAAAAAAATAGAAGGTTCAGCTATTGATGTGCCTATTGATGTTAAATAATGACATAACTTTAAAGAGTATTCTAAGCTGCATTCAATGTTTTTTTGAAAGCTTTAGTACTTGATATCTGTCATTTTAATTTAAAAATAAAGAATACAACTATTATGAAAAAATTTTTTCTATTAATTCTATTATCCGCATTTGCAAATCTTGTTTTTGCAAACGAAATAAAATTGTCTGATATTTTTCAACCATATAGACCAGCTGGAGCTGGGGTTGCAGTTTCGCCGAGTCATCTACATTTTAATGTTGAACCTGGTGGGGATAAAACTATGAAAATTACAATCAATAACGATACCGAAAGAAGTTATCAATTTAAGGTAAATCTTTTTGACTTTGATATGGATAAAACGGGGCAACCGACATTTCTTCCTCCTGGTGAAGGAGAGTATAGTTTATCAAAATACATGAGTATAGCGCCGTCCTTTATTGAAATGGATCCAGGAGATAAAAAAATGTTTTCTGTAAATGTTGCTATTGCAACAGATGATCCTTCTTCAAATAAATCTGCATGGTGTATTATAATGATTGAAGAAGTTGTGGAAAAAACAAAACTTACAAAATCTAAAAAAGACGCGATGGCCTTCGGGGTTACAGCAACTCATGCCTTTGGTGTTTTTGCTTATCAGAATCCTCCAAATGTTGAAGTTCATGGCGTTGAAGTTGTTGATTTTAAAGTAGAAAGCGCATTAAATGACAAGAAGATGATTCAGTTAGATGCTGAAAACAAGGGAGATGGTACAGCTTATTGCAGAGGATATGTAGAACTTGTAAATTTTAAAAGCGGAGCCAGTCGAAAACTTGCAGTAAAGAATTTCACAATCACTCCGGGCTTAAGACGTGAGTTTAAGTTCGAAATACCAGTTGATATGGAGCCAGGTATATACAATGCTATTGGAGTTGTGGATTATGGATCTAGCAAAGAATTACTAACTGCTGAAATGCAAATTAAACTTTGAGATATGAATTCTGCTGGTAATAATTAAACTAAAGAACTGATATGTATTAGATTCATAAATTAATTTTAATCTAATATGATCACCGCTAACATAGTCTTACGAGCAGGCTAATGAAATTGAAAGCATTTAAATAAGCGGTTAGTGGAGTATCTGGTATTTAGTTTGTAGCAAAATTCATATGAATATAGTTGTAGTTGTTTTCCTTCAATTTTTTGGTAAACTCCTAGAAAATTGGGCTTCTGATTCCTTATTGCAACATGAACTATTTTAATGAAGAATTGGTCATTTATTTGGTAGACTCCTTCGTGTAATGTGCGTCAATAAAGTCTGAAATATCGACGTAACTGTTAACACCTGTTGCTTTTATTAGAAAATACGATTGACACTATATTTACGCTCTCTTCCAAATATGCGTTGATTTAGTCTGCATTTTGTGTTTCTAGCACTTTAATCTTGTAACAGACTACTTAACTCGTTTTATCGCCTGTTTCAATACCTGCCACATTTTTCTATTTCTGACTTCCTTTCTCCCTTTTTAACTTTGTACTTTTTGGTGGCCGTTGAGGAAAAATCTATGTCCATGTTCATCTGGATAAATCGATAAAAATTTAGTATCTTAATGAATCTTACTTTTTCACAAATAAACTACCACACACCAAATTGTATTTTACTAGGGCATCTTCAATGGGGATCAAAAAATCACTAGTTGTATAGATTGATTATTGTAAAAAGTTAATTATTATTGCCACAGTCAAAAACAAAATAAATAACAAAACATGAAAAAGAAAGTATTGAGCCTAATGGCTGCCGGATTATTAATTGCAGGTTTTACAGCAAACGCTCAATTAATTGATGAGAAAAGTGTAACGGTAACAATGGATTTGCAACCAATCTTACAATTGGATATGAGTACAACTACTCAATTAGATTTCGTTTTCGATGAAATTGACGATTATTATGCTGGTATTACACAATACGGAGCAACAGTTTTAAAAGTTAGTTCATCGGTAAGTTTTGATTTATACGCTGTTGGAAGATCAACTGCGGGAACCCGTTTTTGGGATCAACAAATTGCATACGGAGTCGGGGCTGGAATTGCTAATATCCCATTGAGCTGTGTAGAGCTAAGACAGAATACAGCTAATGCTGCAGTTACAGGTGCTACAGGCGGTGTCGCTGCTGATTACAGTGCTCCTTTTGGTGCTGTGGGGACGCCTATAGCCACTAATAGCCTCTATGTAGCAGCTGGTGGTGGAATAGCGCTACCAACAGTTGCAGATAAATATATTGCAGGTCATAATGGAGTTGCTGATTTTATCTCAGGCGGCAGCTATTTAACAGCAACTGGTACTCTTGCTGGAACCAATAATTACTATTATACGATGGACTATAGAATTGTACCGGGATTACCAGCAATTTTCCCAAATGCGTCAACAAATATAGCTGCAGGTTTTGAAGATATAGCAACTGCTAATACTGTAAATGATTATGCTCAGCCAGGTGTTTATACAATGTATGTACAGTATATTTTATTGGAAAATCAATAGATTTTTCATGCTGAAATAAGCATTTCACACACTTTAATTCCCAAAAGCCAGCTTGAAAAGTTGGCTTTTGGTGTTTTGTAAATCGATATTTTGACATTTATACGAAAGAAATGAAAACTCTGTTTTTTATTTTACCCTTTCAAATCTTTTTTTTGGTTGGCTATAGTCAGATTCATTGCCAATCGGTTGACTTTGTGACTAACAGTCCAGTTTCACTCAACTTGCCTTTCACATCTTTTTCTGATTACGCAAGTGGTGTCACTATTATAGGTGCAGCCACTCTTAAATTGAGTGTTTCAGACAAAGCTCCCGTAGATGCAGATTGTCGTTGGTTTTTAAGGATGGAGATTGAAAACAATCCTGGCTCAGGAACAGCAACTACAGATTGGGAAACTCTGGCTCAATTTGGTTCAGGATTAGCTCCCGAACCTACGCTTGATATTTTAGAAGTTAGAATTTCTAATAATTGTGCAACGGGTATAGCTAATGGTTCTTTCACCAAACCATTCACAAATCATCTGGATATTCAAAATATTATAGCTGCATCGGCGACTACAAGTGCTGCAGGTTCATGCGCGGCCGGCGTAAATGGTCCAGGAAATTATTTGGAGAATTATGGCGAGTATACTTTTCGCGTAGATGTACGAGTAAAACCAGGTTTGATTTTTTCACCAGGTATTTATCAGATTAATTTAAAGTTTCATTTAGAAGAAATGCCTTGAAACGCATAATTATATATAGCGTTCAATATCAGTTAATTGTCATTTTTCTGATTACTTTCTTTTCTGGTATGACCCAGATAAACCCGACTAATGCTCCGATTATTTCTAATGATAATCCTTTAACTGAAAGTGTAGCCAAATTAAGTATTCAACTTGAAGAAAGTGATATTAAAGTGAATAAAGTTGAACTGGCAGCTAATTTACTTACCGTTCAAAATAATACAGATAAGGAGGTGACCTATTATGTTGAATTGAGCCTCCCTGATAAATGGAAAAGTTTTGGACTTCAGCGTTATTTCATTGCGAATCCTGGAGAAACCATGGTTGTACCATTAAGAGTATTGCCTCTTTCGTTAAATGGAAATACTCAATTTTTTATTGGTGTCAATGTATTCGAAGAAAATGGAGACGCACTTGCGAGTAATTATTTTTATATCAGCAGTTATAAGGTAGTTAATTGGGATGTTTCGGTTACTCCTGGGAAAAAAAATTATTTTAAAAACGGAGAAAACACCAGTAGTTTCGACTTAAATGTTGTGAATCAGGGAAACTATCCTCAGGATATTGTTATGCATGTCAAAGGACAAAGAAATGGGCTGAAAATAAAAAATAAAGGAGGTGAAGAAATAAAATCACTCAATTACGATTATAGTCTCAAATCACTAGAGGATACTACCTTTAGTTATGATATTGAAACATGTGGTGAAACTCGTAATGTTAAGATGGTTTCGATGCAAAATCATAGACCAAACATGGTTAATGATGCTAAAAACTATGTCTTATATGTAAATACAAGTGAAGCACTTAGTTCCGGAAAAAATCTTCAAAAGAAATCAACTAAAATTGAATTCACAAAACTTGCCAACGAGAAAAAAGCAAACCAGTTTTCAGGTCCTATTGTGCCTTTAATCGTAGAATCTAATTTTCAAAATATTACTTCTAACAATCCAATGATGATGCTAAATCTCAGAGGATTTCAAACAATGGAGGATGGTTCTAATCTTGTTTATTTCGGACAATTATCTTTTACTTCTAACTTTTATTCTGAACGCTACATTAATAATTCAACTTGGTATGGTGGATACTTCAACAAAGATTACACAGCTGAAATCGGAAATGTAAATGGAGGTGTGGTGGGTATACAAAATAACGGAAAAGGCGCTAAAGCCAGCTATCGAGTTATCAGAGATCACTGGGTTGGTGCTTTTTATACACGCCGACCTAACTTTTTAGGTAACCCAACAAGCGAATCATTTGGGGCCTTTTATAAATACTTAGGTGATGGAAAACTAACAGGCTCAGCGGCAATATCTCAGTCCAATAATTTACTTCGAAAAAGAAATGCCACTATTTTTAGTGGCACCGTTTCTTACAGCTTAGCTAAAAATCATTTTGTTTCAGCATCTGGCGCATTTAGTAATACAACTTTCGAAAATGCGCAACAGGTTCTTCAAACAAAACAAGGCTTTATATTAAACGCTAATTATGGGGGTACATTCGTCGGTGGTAAATTACGCACTAGTGTCAATGGCAATTATCAAAGTCCAACTTTTGGATTATCCTACAATGAGCGCAAAGCAATGAATACTAGGGCGCGGTATATATTTAACAATAAAAGTTCCTTGTTATTTAATTCAACACTCAATGAAAATATCTATCCACTCAACCGTATTACGAATGAAAATCTTTTGACCTCTTTTATGATGTTTAACAATCTAGCATATAATAGAATTACTAAGTTGGGTTCAGTTCAACCATATGCATATGCTCAGAGCAATGATATAAGAGGAAAAAGACTTAATTCATTTGGATTAGGAACAAGGTTTAGTACTTTTATTATTGATGAAAATGTTCTTTGGTCAAGTAATCTTTTCGGAGGATACAATAAGGGATTTTTCCTTATAGACTTGCCGTTGTTTTTCAATTTTGGAATTAACTCTATACTCCGTATTAAGACATTTAGTGGAATGGTAAGTTATACTTACGGCTCTAATTCTCCAGACGCTTTGTTAAATGAAATATCTTCGGGTCTTACTCCAGCATTACTAAGGGTCACTGGAAACTACCAGTATATGTTTAAAAATAGAAGCTTAGTTTTGAACAATTCTTTGAACTATAGTTATCGAAATCAGTCTAGAAATAATGTTTTTAATTATACCCCAGAAATATTCTATTTCACAAATACTGGTTGGAGATTTAGTTTGAATGCAAACTTATCATATGCTTATGGGAAGTCAAGATCTCAAATATCTGCGCTAGGGACAGAAACGACTGTGCTTGAGGAAAGAGTTTCGAGTAATAGTAACTTGAGATTAGGGGCAACTATTCGTAAAGAGTTTGGGATTCCAATTCCATTTTCTAAGCAGAGAAACTTTACAAAAACATTCATTGCTTTTTATGACCTGAATGGTAACTCTATTAAGGATAAAGATGAGCCAAGTCTTGAAAACGTTATTGTGAAGGTTGCTAATCACGAGTTGATAACAAATAGAGAAGGCGTTGCTAGATTAATTTATGCAAATGGCGGAACATTTGCGTACACGATTTATTCATTAGACGAACTTAATGGTTGGTTTCCTAACGTAGAGGATTCATTGACAATTGTTAGTCAAGGCAATGAATTTGTGCCATTTGTAAAGGGAATCAAATTGTACGGAAGTATAGTTGTTGATCGAGAAAGATTAAGCATAGATGCTGAAAAAGCATTGGACTTAACCAATGTTAAATTAACAGCTACTGGTGATAAGAATTATCATACCTTGACCGACTTTAAAGGTAATTTTGAGTTTTATCTTCCAAATGGATCCTATACTATATCAATTAATGAAGCTATATTAGGTAACCAATTTAAACTTGCTAAAAACGATATTTCAGTATACCTAAGTGAAGGCATAGAAGGTGTTTTCATTACTTTCTACATAATCGAAAAAAAGCGTAAAGTTTCTAGAAAGGTATTTGGTAATCCTCTAATAGATTCTTCTATCCAGGATAGTACAGATGCAGATAAGAAGGAAATGCTTGAAGCTGCTGTATTACCAGAAGATGATAAAAAGATTGATTTAGAAGATAAACCTGCATTAGACCCGCTCATTGATTCCGACGTTAATTCAGCTGAAGAGGCTGATTCAGATTCAGATAACAATTCAATACCAAAAGTTGAGCAAGATATTGATTCAGAAGATATTCCTGAAAGAACTGTCAATCCAACAAGTTTAAAACTACCAATAGAGTCGCTTATTAATATGGATAACATAGACCCAAATAAGGTTGGCTATATTATTGATCTAGGTTCTTTTGAGAAATCAGTTCCTATTAATGTTTTGAATAAATTAATAAAAATGGGATATGCAGGTGGTCAAAGTGAAACGGGTAAATTACGTTTCGTTTCTAAAAAGTACAAAACTGAATTAGAGGCAGAGCAATTCAAAAATGAAGCTATGGAAGCTGGATTTCGCGACCCTCCTCCTGCGATACTTGGTGATTATGACGGTAACGAGATAAGTTCAGAAAAAGCGGGAGAGCTCTATGAGAAAGCTCTTCAGCAGCAAAATCAATAATTGAATTTACTGAATTTAGATACTAGATAACTTGGCATCTATTAGGTAAAAGTAGCTGAGTATTTTTAGTAAAGCGTCAATGCAGCAATTAACACAATTAAAACTGCAATTCTGAGATAGAATTTTTTCAAATATGGAAGAAAATAGTTTTGGATAGGAGGGTAGAATAGAGCTATTCCACAGACCATCAAACCAATTGCTCCAACATTCAACATTACTGAAGAACCAGGATAATTCATCGACCTGAAAAACACTCCGAAAACGGCAATAGAAGAGAAGTTACCAAAAAGACTTGGAAACATTCTTAGGTATACTTTTTCATGGGCTAATGTAAATTGGTCGTAACGTCCTTTTAGTAAATAGTAAATGGATAATACTCCACTAACTATCAGAAAAATGGGTCCGAGTGGAATTAATTCCTCGAAAGTTATAGCCACCAATACCACCCAGAATAATAACAGAACGGATTCGTATTTATTTAGTTGTAGAACAATTTTTTCCATTTTATTATTGTTTTATGATGCGTTGTGTTTGCTGAGTAGAGCCTTCATTAGAAAGTCGGATTAAGTATATCCCAACTCGTAAATCCGTTATATCTATGGTGTTTTGGTGACCTTTCAATCGTCCTTTAAGCTGAACAGCACCTGTAATATCATAAACAGTATATTCAATTGAATTGAAGGTGCCGATTATGCTTATGGTGTTGTGCGCAGGGTTTGGGGCAATTGCAATCTTGTGATTTTGATTGTTTCCATTTACGAAAACTGTACTAGTGTCAATCGCAGTGGTGTCTTGTGTAGTTGAGTCTTTTTTTGACAATTTAGTCACATCAACCGTTTTAGAAAACGAAGAAGTAGCTCCACATTGTTCCGCTTCTAATTTCAGGCTAAATTGACCAATTGACTTGTAAACGTGAGTCGGGTTTTTTAGGCTAGAAGTATTTCCATCACCAAAGGTCCAAGAATAGTTCGTGGAATAAGAAGAAGCGTTTGAAATCTCAATTGAATCTTTGGTTTGTGTGAACGAGAAATCTGCTTTAGGATCAAATTTTCCAACATTCCAGTTCGAAAGCGAATCAAATACAATCAGTTTGGCTGCTGCTCGAATAATCTGGGCATCAGCAGCTTTTACTGTGTAGTTAAATGTAATAGCTGTTGGGTCTTTATGGAAAATAGTAGTGTAAAACGCACACATTGCTAAATAAGAGCCTGCCGCAGAAGGATGCGAGCCGTCGGTATCGTATAATTCAATTGCAGGGTTATTGGTTCTAATATAGCGCCAAACTCGGCCAACTGGAGAAATCATGCCTTCATTTACATTGGCCATATACGTATACCTTGATGCAAGCGAATCATCCATTCCTTCATAGGTGCATACCCAGGGAACGAACTGGCAATTCCGAGCATCACCATTTTTTCTTCCCCAAGTCATATAAAACAATGGCTTTGCACAACTGTTCGTGCTTCGAATACTATCCGCTAAAATCTTAGCATAAGGAAAAGTCTCTGTTCTAACCTGATTATTTGAAAATGAAGGTTCTTGACTTTGCGCTTGAATAACTACATAATCCCATGTGTTACTGTTCATTTTTGCATAAACCGTAGCATTTTGGGAGTGCACTTTAAGGCTGTATCCGCCAAGTGTGTGACTGTCAAATATAAGTGTGTCGCCAGTTGTATTGGCCGCATCCGATATCATTTTTGGCAAGTTATTATAGGAAGTATAGCTGTTTCCAATAAACAGTACTTTTTTGGTTTGTGCGGAAGTTGGCAGGAAACCAATTAGTATCAAAAAGAGGAATGAATAGTTCATTTTAAGAGATCTTTAAATTGCAAAAGTATCAGACTAATCCATCATTACATTTAATCACAGATTGAGTTTGTAAAGTAAAGTAGTTTAAGCGTCAATAAAATCTAAATGACGAGTCCATTTTTGCGGTTGATTTAATTGTTCGGCTTAATTAATCATTAAAATAGATCTCCTATCCATTACTTCGGTCTTAGTAATCATAAAACATCCAACTCCTAGACCAATTGCTACTATTTTCATGGAAATTCTAGCTGCATCTGTTGGAATGAGCACCAATAAAATTTCCCGATTTAGTATTGTACAAGCTAAAAATATGAACGATGCTCGAACATTATTTGAAACACTCCCACACCTAAGTTTAGATCCAGCATCATGGATTGAATTGCATGAAAGTACGGGAATGGGATAATCTTTTTCAAACTTCTTTTTTTATGTATATCCCTATATTCTATGGGGTTTTCTTTTGTTTTAAGGTCTTAAAATATCTAAGCCAAAAACCTTGCTTTACAATAAACCCTTGATTTACAGGTTGTTTTAAAAGGGTAACTTAAAAAAGGAGAAAATATGAGAGAGAGAAACAGCAAATTAAGGTCAGTGTATGCGGTAGGAATTATCGTTCTGGGAATTGTGGGATGTCAGGAAGGTGATAAACTGGCAGAAAACGATCAAATCAAAGAGCAAACAGAAGATGTAACAATAACTCAAACCTCAATTAATCGGCCGTTTCCTAATGTGAAAACGGATTATGAAACCTTTGAAGTCCAAGCTAAAAAGGGCACAGAATGGCGTTCAAAAAACGGAAGTATTATTCGTGTTCCAGCTAACGGTTTAGTTGATAAAGACGGTAATTCCATCAAAGGAAAAGTCCAATTCAAATACGACGAAATGCTCGATATGGTTGATGTGTTTTTGTCAGGAGTACCAATGACTTATGACTCGAATGGGATAGAGCAGCACTTTGAATCGGCGGGTATGTTTGAATTGAGAGCTGAGCAAAATGGAGCACCTGTATTTATTAACCCAAAGAAAATGATCACCGTTGATTTTGCATCAGACCATAAGGGAAACGAATTCAACCTTTACAATTACAACGAAACCAAAGGAAAATGGAACTTTAGAAAGAAGGATAAAACTATAAATCCTGAATTGGCAAAGGGTTTAGCTTCTAAAGTGGGTATAGAATTGAAAATGGTTGAGGCAGAACTGCAAGGAATTAAAAGTAAAATTGGTATTGAACCTGAAAAAGCAAGCGATAAACAACTCAACTTTAGGGTGGTTTATGATAAACAGTTATATCCAGAGTTGGCAGTTTACGATGATTTGCTATTTCAGATATTGAACAAGGAAAAATTTAAGCCTGAATATTCAAACTATGAATGGTCAACGGTTGACATTAAGAAAGGTGAAAATGGCAATTACAAAGTCCAGTTTGTAATGCCCGACTTAAAGGTCGAATATTTATGTAAACCCGTTTTTGAAGGATCGAATTACGAAAGAGCACTTTCAAAATTTGAGCAGCGTTATGAAAAATCGCAGGACGTAATCGTGGAAATGGAAAAGCGCGCAAAAGAACGACTGGCTCAATATACTCAAATGCAGAAGAAATGGACAGTGCAAAGGGCTCAGGATAGCTTACGAAGGTCTCTGTTAGGTAGGTCTTGGCAGAGTAAGGGTGCTGTAATGCGACAATTTGAGGTGTCTAGTTTTGGGTTTTACAACAGCGATTGCCCAAGAAACTTACCAAAAGGAAAGAGGCTATTGGCAGAGCTGCATGACGAGAAAGAATCGCATCCCGATTCGATCTTAGATTACAGCTACTTGTATCTTGTGGATAAGGAAAGGAATGCTCTTTTTACTTTATATAGAGCGGCTGATTTATCGTTTAATCCAGCAAGCGAAAATTTAATCTGGATCGTTACTGAGGACAATAAACTAGCGGTTTTATATCCAGAAAAATTTGAAGCATTGGCCAATATTAGCAATGGGAGTAAGGCTGCACTTAACATGAAGATTATTGATGCTGATTTTACCAGTGAAGATGAAATTCGAGAATACCTAAACCTATAACTATGAAGTGGATCATTATAGGATTATGCGTGACCTTAAGCTTTCAAAGCGAGGCGCAGGAGAATAGGGAAAACTCAGGAACTTATGTATATAAGATATTGGGACGAAAGGATAGCATGCAGGTGGTTTTTAGAGATTCTCTTTTCGTGATTGGGTTACCAAATATTGGCATCATTAAACCGAAAACGGGAACTAGAGTGGGGCGCATTCAGCTTCAAGGAGGCAAGGTGTACCGAGAGGGAAATAGAATAGAAATTAAGCCGTACAAGACCAGTACAATGAACTTGACCATTTATGCTTGGGAGAATGGAGCTCAGAAACTGGCTTACAGTCAAATAATAACCGTTACAAGTCGTCCTGCACCAGTAGTGTATATCGGTGCTGTGCGGCAAGATTCTATTATAAAGAAAGAGGACCTACTTAAAGATGTGGGCATATTGATAAGGCAGGATGAGCTGCATAGAAGCCTTTGGTTTGCAGTGCAAAGTTTTTCGTTGGAATTTAGAAAAGGGGACAAGTTGGTTACTTTAATTTCTTATTCGAATAGACTGACACCATTAATGCGCAAATACGCAGCTCGGCAGCCTGAAGGAACACCGTTAAGGATTAGAAATGTCAACTATATAGATAATCTTAACGAGCTTAATACCTTAAAGAGGGCTACGATTTTTGTGGATACAAACCCTATCGTTTTGTCGGTTAATTCAGAATAAATGGATACCGGAAAACCAGCAACGTGTCACAATGCAATTTTACTAGCGATTGCGTTTAAACCATCCTTCCTTTTTATTTGGTGCTAGAGAAAATCGGATAGGAAGATTGCAATGAACCTTAACCTTCTTTCCGCGCTGGGTGCCTGAAATCCAGTAGGGCATGTTCCGGACAACCCTAACGGCTTCTTCATCGCAACCACCGCCAATTCCTCTAAGAATTTTGACATCGGTGACTTTTCCAGTTTCAATGATTACAAAGGTTACGTAAACGATTCCTTGAATTCCCGCTTCTTTTGCTCCAGCTGGATAGCTTAAGTGCTTAGCGAGATACTCATACAGCGCCTCTTGACCTCCAATAAACTCAGCATTTTTTTCAACTATGGTGAATATTTCAGAGCTAAATTGATCGGAGTCTTCTTGAGTGTAACCTGTTAAGAAGGTAATGCCAGTAAAGAGTACAGCCAAAATGTGCTTTGTACTTTTTACGAATGAAGGACAATAGAAAAGTGAAAATATTAGCATAACAGATCATTTACACTCCAAATGTAGTTGATTTTCAGACAGATATAAACTATGACATCAGACTAACCTTAAGATTAACATTAACTACTTATCGAAATCAATCACTCATCGAAACTTTTTTGCTGCAAGGTTCCCAAAAAGCTTTGTACTAAACTTTATGATTTCTTGCAATATAGAGGTGGAGGAAAAAAATCATTAGCTCCCGCAAAGCATCGACGAATTAGCCAAGGTAAAGCGGAGTCGTAAATCTTGGATCTTTTCAAGATCCACTGCAATCGTACTGGTGTTGGTGACGGAAATTTTCTTAAATCCATTTATTGAAGAACACTCTTTTAATGAAGCCTTGATTTTTTCCGCCAAAGTATTGATTTACTTGCTATTAAAGCCTATGAAAGCCCTCTACGAACGCATCCTTTTTAGAAAAACTTTAAAAGCTAAAACAACGGATTAGAGGTTACAGCTTATAGGTCAACAATTACGAGTACTTATTTTTTCGTTTTCGTTGTCTCCAGCTGTGATTATAGGCCAAGGCACGGCCCCAGTTCACCGAATTGTAGTCGTGTTTTGAATAGGATTCAATGATACCATGTGAAGGAGGAGTGTTACCAATGAACATGCGCATGGGTTGCATTTCGTTTTCAGGAAGGATATTATTTACTTCAAATTCCGCTAGAGATAGCCAAGGGTAATCACATTCATTCCAATACCTTACGGAATTAAAAAACTCCGATGTATCCTTTTCTACATCAAATTCTCGTAGTTGTATTTGAAGGTCATATTCAATTGCACTTGCTCCAATTCTCCTGTGGTATTCCTCACCTAAATAACGTTCTGGTTGAGTATTGTCCTCATCTCTTGACTGCCTCCATGGAGCTTGTTGTCGCTCGTAAGTCAACATTCCACTTTCTTTAGTTAATCCTTTAGGAACGACACGATACTTGATGTAACGCGTTATGCCGTCTTTACCTTTAATTGGAAAAGGCATCATAGAATGCATTACCAATTCAGAGTAACAAGCTGGAGCATTTCGCATACACTCAATAGCTGCCATGTATGCTGCTGGTGAGTTTTCGAGCCATGGTCGTTGTGATTCCCAGCTTCCTTTTTGATCATCGGCCTTCATTCTAGCTTTCATGAACGTCCATAAACTAGACATACTCCAAAAAGGATGTATAGGACCCGTATTGAAAAAGAGATCCAGAGGACTTTCAAAGTTAGTATCGGCAAACTTGATTGCCATACCGCGCACTTGAGCCGTAGCATCGTCCTTAAATGCTGCATTTGAGTAGCGAACACGGATATCAAATTCCTTTCCTGGCTTAAAAAACTCGTTTTCAGGAATCGCTGGGTTATTTAATATTTTCAGTTTCCCTTTTCCACCAACTCCAAATGGGTGAGTACCTCGTTGTCCTCCAAAATAGGCGCCTAGTCCAAGTAAAACCCTTACTGTTCGAATGGAGTTATTCATGGTAAATCGCTCCATAAAGCTAGGGTCAGGCATAGGCATAGGAAGATCCGTTGTAGTGTTAAATGCACCCTTGCCAAAACGATCATTATATATTTCGATAGCCTTATTCGTAAATCCATTGCGGGATTCGTGAGCAATTTTCGGCATTTCAACTGGACGATACCCTTGTTCCTTAAGAACAATTTTAGGAGGAGCTACAACGGGAAATTTCATAGTTAGATATTAGTTCGTGATTGTAATTCATCAATATTAAAATCGAGTTTTTCAAAAGCAGGAATGTACTTTCTAAGCACATTTAAAAACATAGGATTAATATCCTTGTCTTCGTTTTTCATTACAAAACCAAATTTAGTGCGCGATAAGAACGTAGCAAACCACAATTGTTCACTAGCGCTTTTTGGGTCAGGTGCAATGCTTAGATCTGATTCAGGAGAGAATACTCCATTTTTACCATAACGAAGCCCTAAACCAGAGTACATAAGCTCTCCGCCATCTTCATGTTGTCTGTCGTTTGCCCAAGAGTGCATGAATGTGGAGTGCATTACAACATACTTACATACTTGTTTTATATTTTCAATGTCTGCATCGGTAGGCGTGTCCGACTGAGTGATAGGGGAGACTGCATGTACTTTTCCGTCAGTGGTTCTGCGCTCTACATTTAAATCGGGGCGTTCATTCTTTGAAAACCAGCTGTCATCGTGCGATAGTGCTTTTGACAAGTAGCTACACATATAAAAGGCGTTGGAATTATTGACTAAATCCTCACTAAAACGGTGTACTTCATACCAATGTGATTTAATTTGATCTAGGTTCTCAGCAAAATACTGCTCAACATATTCTCCCAAGGCATCCCAGTACAATGCAGCACAATGAGCGTAACGATGAGTTGCACATATTGGATTTCTAGGCTTCCAGTTTTTCCAATCTAACATGCCCATAGACTGAGTTATTCTTTCGTTTATTCCGTCATTTGTGAGTGCGCAGGCTTTGGTAATGAATCCATCTTCACCAACTAACATCGTATTTGCACCATGATTAATTGAAGCAACTTCCTTGACGTGGGCTGCTAACAGATATCGAATAGGGTTTTTACGAATATTGCGCTTAAACGGAATTGCATATTGCTCAACATTAAGGTGTGTATTGATCAAATGCGCCTCTAATTCAGCCCAAAAACTTGCAGAAACTCTTGCCAAACGTTTGGCTTGCATCCATTTTTCACCTTCAGTATTCTCAACGACAACTTTTTCAGTTGGTGAACCTGCTGCGGTTGCTCCTTTTTCTCGCATGGTAAATACTATGCGGACGGGTAGGAGCTTCTCGTTTTCTACTTTAAACTTAATATCTATGTTCGGTAAACAGTGAATACCGTCTTGCTCGTAAGAATTCCACTGATGAAACAACCAATACATGGATGGATCTCGTGGATCTTTATCTAGGTTCGAAGCAATCATTCCGTTTAAAAAACGATCGCCGAAATATTCGTCCGAACGAGAGCTGCCAGCTTCTTTGTCTTCCATAAACATGGTGACACTTTTGGGATAAGATTTCTGAATGGAGGCTAAACTGGGCTTATTACTATGGAGTTTATTGACTAAAAAGTGTTTTCTTTTTACCGCTTCAAGTGGCGCAACACTAGTAACCATAGCTAACATTCGTCCGTTAGAATACGTTTCTGGAGGAGAACCAAATTCAGGGACATGAACACGGGGAGAACCAGCGTCTTGCGCATATTCCCAATATGGAATTTTAAGCGTTCCAAATTCATAATGTTCAATTGTGACATCATCATCTCCTTTTTCGCTATGAATAAGATGGTATTTATCGGTAACAGATCCGTCGTCATCATATTCATGGTCTACTTCAAAGAATCGAATGTCTAAATCGGGAAGATCATTAAATCCAGCATCTAGTGGATCGTACCAAATTTCGAAATGGCCATCTTTATCGGTGATGGAACGGCCAAGAAAATCATCAGGGGTAACAACATCACGATCCCAAAGTTCCACCATCATATTATGAATCGGCTTATTCTGATCGAATTCAAAAACTAGTCTTCCTGTTACCCTATGGGTTAGGTTTTTACGATCCGCAAAATGCCCTCGTTTTATATCGAGGAGTTGATGTTCCATGAATTTGCTTAGTTTCTCTTTGTCTTCGATAGACAGAGAGCTATATCTTTCAACCAGTTCATCAACTTCGTAAATACTCATCCTAGCTATTTTTCAAATTGTGCTCTCAAAAATATTAAACAAAGGTTAAAAAAGTGTGTTTATAGAATAAATACTCTTGCGACTAGCAGCAGCAAACTAAGTATCCAGTGAATGCACCCTCAACTAAATTGCACCATTAGATAAGCTTACAGGTGTATTTACGCAGACAGCAAGTGCAATCCACCGTTATTCATGAATCATTAGCGGATGTACTTCTGAAAGACTTTCCAGCAGTTACGGGCAATAAATAAATTCCATAACTCAACAGGTATTAAATTTTCAACCGCAGGAAGGAGGTCTAGATAAACTGATGCACTTTGTGTGGCGTGCTGTGGATAAAGACGCAATGGAACAGCTAGTCTTTAAACCGCTATTTCATTCAATACATTCGGTTGGAGACAAGGCATTGGCCCGGGTAATTCTCGCATCATTAGTCTCGATAATTCAACCTGGATTACCAACTGCAATTCAATGATTATTAGCATAAAACACAATTCCACTTAAAGTACTGCAAGAATTCATTAAAACTGTAGTCTAGTTTCTAGCACTGTAAACGGTATACAGATATCCACAAGGTTATCGATTACAAATCCATTGGCAGGATCGTGAAAATACACAGCGCCTAAAAGTAGTGAGGGGATTTAGGGCTTCATTCCATAAGCGTAGAACATTATTGGTCCGGAACATTCGGTTTTCTTGAAAATTTCCATTAAAGTAAACAGAAGATAAAGTTATCCGCGCAGCTCATTATTCTGATGTGATGCATAATAAGTTGCTGCCTAAACTGTCTGTCTGGTAGAGGAC
>Ga0075118_10000679_pt1 | contig 29138 bp, 29 predicted proteins | sample AntAceMetag02UKE_FD_69794 | JGI IMG/M metagenome (GOLD analysis project Ga0075118, IMG submission 69794) | Saline lake microbial communities from Ace Lake, Antarctica - Antarctic Ace Lake Metagenome 02UKE | ecosystem: Environmental > Aquatic > Non-marine Saline and Alkaline > Saline | place...
CGCGCCATCAGCTGATAAAGAAATGCCGCTTCGTTGCTGGCACGACCACTGGTATAAAACACGGCCCCGTTGGGGTCATCAAGGGCGGCGATGCGTTGGGCCACAATGTCAAACGCATCCGACCACTCGATCGGGCGGTAATGGGTGTCGTGAGCGGCTCGGTAGACAGGCTGACGCAACCGCCCCTGAGACTCCAACCAGTGCCCCGACTGTTGCAGCAGATTGGAAATGGGGTGCTGGGCGAAAAACTCCGCACCCACCGTGTCGCGCGTGGCCTCCCATGCCACCGCCTTGGCTCCATTTTCGCAAAACTCTGCATGGTGGCGCTTTGCTGGATCGGGCCAGGCACAACTCGGGCAGTCGAAACCATCGGGCTGGTTTACCGCATGCAATGCCTTGATCGCCCGCGCACCACCCATCTGCTGCAAAGCTAACTTGGTTGCCGCCCACACACCTTGCGGGCCAGCCGCCACCTTCTTCGCGCGTTCCTCATGAGCTGGCGCCATTGGCCCATGCTAGGCCTTGCGCCTACTGTGTGGTTATGGCCGCCACGCAGCGACGTCGCATCACGCGCATTCGCTCTGGCAGAATCGACACAGCACCCGACGCCATCGCCGTGGAGGAACCCCTGGAAGTTCTCGTTGACGGGGCGCGTGCCACAACGACGATGCGCACCCCCGGACACGATATTGAACTCACCCTCGGCTGGCTCCTTAGCGAAGGCCTGATCAACCGAGCCAGCGACGTTGAGTCGGTACGTGAGTGTTTCGATGTCAATCCCGACGATGCCGAACAGCCGCGGCGATCAGTACATGTGGTGACGCACGCGAAACCTCATGTTCGGCCACGCCTACACGCCACAAGCAGTGCCTGCGGATTGTGCGGTGACGACATCATCGAAGCCACCCTGAGTGGCCATGCGGTAGTAACGCCGACGGGCGGCTTCACCGTGGCGCAGATTTTAGATTTCGGGCAGCAAATGAGCGAGGCACAACGTCACTTCGCCGCGAGCGGAGGCCTGCACGCTGCCGCCCTATTCAACACCGACGGTGAATTGATGTGCCTGCGCGAAGACGTGGGAAGACACAATGCCGTTGACAAGGTGATCGGCTGGGCGGTGCAGGCTGAACTGCTGCCGCTGAGCGGATTTGCCCTGCAGGTGAGTGGCCGGGCCGCGGCCGAGATTGCCCACAAGTGCATCAGCGCGGGCATCGGCGTACTCAGCGCGGTTTCTGCGCCCACCACCATGTCGGTTGATCTTGCCCGGGCCGCCCAACTCACCCTCATTGGGTTCGCACGCGACGATGGCATCAATATCTATAGCGCGCCCGAGCGCATAATCTATAGCGCGCCCGAGCGCATAGCTGATGCCTAGCTGACAGCGAAGAGTAAGAAGATCGCCACGCCCACCGTTTGCACCAGCAGCAGGTTGGAAGCGTTGGATGCCAGCAGGTTGTGACTGACCTCCTCAGTGGCTCGAGTAGAGCCCTGCGCTTTGTGCCAGCCGTAGCTGGCGAAGAAGGTGGTGAGTTCGGGCAGACTGGTGACGACACCAATGACCACACCAAGTACCAGTTCGGGCACGCCATAGGTGGTGCCCAGTTCACGCACCGTGGAGCCCAACGCATCTCCGACGAAGTACAGACCAGCGAGTGCAACAACGATGATGCTGGCGTTTAGTGCGATGTACCAGCCAGTACTGAGCCGATGGTCAACCTCCACGTGCACGTACTCATCAGTTTCATGCGGCACGGGCGAGTCAGCCGAAATTTTCCGGATGACCAGCACATAGCCCAGGTAGCCAATCAAGAACGCCGGGATGGTCCAGGCGGCCTCAACCTGCCCGGTGGCCAAAACCACGATCGGGATCACGATGCTGGCAAGAATCAGTAACTGCTCGCGCCAAAGTCGCGGTGAAATAAGTTCACGCCACTTGCCATAGATAGCTGCAGCAGAAAACGCGAGTATCACGTTGATGACGTTGCTGCTCAGGATGTTGTAAGCAACCGCTGCCATGAACCCATTGAGCGCAACAAATATCGTGGTGACCAGTTCTGGGGCACTGGTGAGGTAACCCAGCACCTGGCCGGATGACCTTTCGCTCAGGCGTAACCGTTCAGCAATTGCCTTGGCCGGCTTGTAGAGCAGGAAACGAGCGACAACAACGATGAGGCTGACCTCGATGAGGAAGATCAGCAGCGTCCTCAACATAGGGATGCATCAAGCGACAATGCCGCCACCTCCTGAAGCATCGCCCTCATCATCGGCGTAGAAGAGAAGTACCTCAGCCCGAAGTTCGAGTGGGTCGAATCGAGGGACAGCCCGCCACAGGGGTTCCTTAGCGGCGAAGAAGGTTTCGTTGACCTCCGGCTGGGGTAGCAAAATCTCACCGGGATCCTGCGCGGCGGCGGCCATGTAATTAACCCAGGCGGCGTTGTGAGCAAGGTACGCGATGCGGGCTTGTTCAATCGCTGGATTCCACGAAGAGATCTCCAGGTTGGCAATGTCACTACCGGCCGCCGCGATCGCGGTCTCGCCAGCAGCAGCAATATCGGTAATTTGGTTGAACAGATCCTGGCGGGTGGCAGGGTTTAAGTCCTCCGGACCCTCCAATTCAGCGAACACCGCGGCGACATCTTCCTGAACCAGGCTCATCACCGTTTCCGATGCTTGAACCCTCGTCATGAGGGCATCAGCTTCAACCGTGCGAGTGGCCCACACCCCGATTGTCGTCACCGCCACCGTCATCACCGACAGGGCGAAAACCAACCCGACCCCAACCCAGGCGATCACAAACCCAGCCCGGATGTCGCGTCGTGGCGCGGTCGAGCCCACCGCCAACACATCCTGGGTCACTCCTCCATCTTGTCGCATAGGTACGGTGAGGTGCATGACCAGGGACATCAGTCCGCAAAAGGGGGTGCCGGCCACCTGGCAGCAGGCCTATGACCGGCGCGTTGCTGACCTCCAGCGGCAGCTCGCAGCGATGCCCACCAATGCCCCGGTTCGCCTGGCAAAATCAACGTCCAATTTGTTTCGCCAGCGCAGTTCTGTGTCAACCGGCCTTGATGTTTCTGCTTTCGATGGCGTGCTCTACATCGACCCGGTGAACCGAACCGCGCAGGTGCAGGGCATGACGACGTATGAACACCTCGTTGATGCCACGCTTCCCTATGGCCTGACCCCGCTATGCGTGCCCCAACTGAAAACCATCACCCTGGGTGGCGCCGTCAGCGGGTTGGGAATTGAAAGTGCAAGTTTTCGTAGTGGCTTGCCACACGAGTCGGTTCTTGAAATGGACATTCTCACCGGTGCGGGCAACATCATCACCGCGAGCGGCGCGGCCGATGACCCGCATCGTGACCTGTTCTATGCATTTCCCAATTCCTACGGAAGCCTCGGCTACGCACTGCGATTGAAGATCGAACTTGAACCGGTGCAGCCCTATGTCCGATTGCGCCACGTACCCTTCGCCTCCGCTGAGCACATGACCACCGCACTTTCAACGATCACCGAAACCGGTGCATGGGACGGTGAAACGGTTGACTATCTCGACGGCACCGTGTTCAGCCCCACCGAGCAATACCTGACGCTAGGAACCATGACCGCTGACCCGGGCAAACTCACAGCCAGTGATTACACCGGCATGAACGTGTACTACCGGTCCATCCAGACCAAAGCCGAAGATCTCCTCACCATCGGCGACTACCTGTGGCGCTGGGATACCGATTGGTTTTGGTGTTCGCGGGCCTTTGGCACACAGCGACCCTGGATTCGTCGGCTGTGGCCGAAAAGCAAGCTGCGCAGCGATGCCTACTGGAGAATCATCGCCTGGGATCGACGCACCCAGTTCTCCCGCCGTACCGATCGGCTACGGCGGCGGCCCGCCCGCGAACAGGTAGTGCAAGACATTGAAGTCCCCCTGGCCGCGCTGCCGCAGTTCCTAGAGTTTTTTCACCGGGACGTAGGCATTGAACCCATCTGGGTGTGCCCACTTCGCCAGCGAGACACGGCAGCTCGGTGGCCACTGTATGAATTCGACCCACACACCACCTACGTGAACGTGGGTTTTTGGTCGACGGTTGCCTTGCCCGCAGGCGGCGACCCCGACGCTGGCGTTGTCAACCGGCGCATTGAGGAGTTCGTTACCCACCTCAACGGGCGTAAGTCTTTATATTCCTCCTCCTACTACGAACGTGACGAGTTCAACGCGATCTACGGCGGCGAAACGTATGCGAGGGTGAAAAAAACTTACGATCCCGGCGCTAAATTACTTAATCTCTACGACAAAGTCGTGCGAGGCGGCTAAACTTTGCGCCGACAATGGCGACCCATCTCGGGCATGGGAAGAGGCACACACATGGACCTAGCAACGGCATTTGCCACCGTCGTCCCCGCTGATCGCGGGGTTGGTTTCCGCGGCTACGACGGTAGTGAATTCAACACCATCGGCTCACGCGTCATCATGGAAATCAAGACACCGCGGGCAATGCAGTACCTCGCGGGGGCTCCCAACCAACTCGGGCTCGCGCGAGCTTACGTAAGCGGCGACATGGAAATTCACGGCAGCGCCTATGAGTTTCTGCGACGGCTCTACCCGATGCCCCTAGATCACGTTTCGTGGCGAGCACGCACCAAACTGGCCCGGGAGTTCCTCCCCTTTGCTCTCGCCCGACCCGAGCCGCCCGCTCTAGAGCGACGCCTTCGCGGCAGGCGACACTCCAAAACCCGCGATGCTGAAGCGATCCAGCATCACTACGACGTGAGCAACCGGTTCTATTCCCGCGTCCTCGGGCCATCCATGGCCTACACCTGCGCGGTTTTCCCCGATGCAGATGCCTCTCTTGAGCAGGCGCAGGAAGAAAAGTTTGATCTGGTCTGTCGCAAACTTGGCCTCACACCAGGCATGCGCCTGCTTGATGTGGGCTGCGGATGGGGCGGCATGGTGTTGCACGCGGTAAAGAACTACGGCGTAACCGCCATTGGTATCACGTTGAGTGACCAGCAAGCGCAATGGGGTCAGCGCGCGATCGCCGATGCGGGTCTGGAGAACAGCGCCCAGATCAGGTTCAGCGACTATCGCAATGTGCGCGAAACTGGTTTCGATGCGGTCTCCTCCATCGGCCTCACCGAACATATTGGGCGCGGACAGTACGACGCATATTTTGCTTTCCTGCTCGACAAATTGCGCCCCGAGGGTCGCCTGCTCAACCACATGATCACCAGGCCAGATGGTTCCGAACCCTCCCACTACAAGCGTTCGTTCATCAACCGCTATGTCTTTCCCGATGGCGAACTGTCCTCCATCGGTTTGATCATCAGCCACATGAACGACGCCGGTTTTGAGATTCGCCACGACGAGAACCTGCGCGAGCACTACGCCCTCACCTGTGCAAAATGGTGCGACAACCTCGATACCCACTGGGAGGAATGCGTAAATGAGGCCGGGCTACCCGCGGCGCGCGTGTGGCGGATGTATATGGCTGCCTCGCGGTTGGGTTTTGAGCTCAACACCATTGAGCTGCACCAGATTCTCGGGGTAAAGCTCGCCGATAACGGTGCATCTGGTGTGCCGCTGCGAGTTTCGGGCGAGACCTGGCGCGCTTAGTAGCGCGCCACCCACGAGGTCATTTCCTGCCCGGCGAGATCAGGTTCGCGGGCCACGGGGCACCACGATAGTGGGTCAGCTGTGATCGGCCACGATGTTGCCCGGCCCAGCAAGATCAAGGCCGCCATCGGCCACGATGACCTGCCCGGTGATGTAGTCACCGGCTGGTGAGGCGAGAAAAGCGATGACGGCAGCGACTTCATCTGCGGCCTGCAGGCGCTGGAGCGGAACAACCTTCGCCGTGAGTTCCGGGTCGAGGCCATAGCGCCCCCAGGCCTGCGTGTGCACAATGCCCGGGGCGACCGCTGCTGTGCGAATGCCGCGCCCCGACCACTCCATGGCCCAGGTTTGAGTCAGGCTCTCTACCCCTGCACGCGCCGCTGAGGAATGCGACATACCCGGAATTCCACGGCGCGGGGTCATGGTGACGCTAATGATCTTGCCGTATCTGTTGGCCAGCATGGAACGAGATGCCACCTGGGTAGAGATGTACCAGGTGGCATCAAGGTTGAGCCGAGTGACAGCACGAAAACCCTTGTGCGAGATGGATTCTGCCGGTGAAACAAATTGACCACCCGCATTGTTTACCAGGATGTCGATGCGGCCATAGGCTTCTAGCACCGCGTCAAGCATCGCATCGACGGCTTCGGGTTCGCGCACATCGCAGGGCACAGCCAACGCCGCACCGCCAGCTTTCTCGATTGCATTCACCGTGTCCTGCAGTGCATCGGCGCGTCGACCGGTGACGGCCACGGTAGCTCCGAGGGAAGCCAAAAGTGAAGCGGTAGCTGCGCCAATACCCGATCCGCCCCCGGTGACGAGCGCTACACGATCGGCCAGGCATCCCGGGCGAAGGGAATCAAGTGCTGCAGTGTTCGTGGGTGCGCTCACAGTAGGTCAGGCTAGCGCGAGAAAGAGTTTTTCTAACTGCTCTGGCGTCATGGAAGTCTTCTCGCCGCGTTCCTCTGCCTGCACGCACTGCTGCAGGGCGCTGGAGATTATCTTGAAACCGGCGCGGTCTAGAGCGCGAGAGACCGCAGCCAGTTGCGTGGCTACGTCGGTGCAATCTCGCCCGTTTTCAATCATGTTGATGATCCCGTTGACCTGGCCCTGCACCCGACGCAGCCGCGTCAGCACATCGCTGCGACACGCCTCATCCATGGGTGTGGTCACCGAAACAGCATCTACCGAGGGCAGTGGGCCAACGACGGACTCAACAGCGCTGCTGCCGGACATAGCGACCACCTCACATGGGATCGAGGAAACGAATAACTAGGTGAGCCCTCAGCATACCCCCGGGGGTAGTTTTCGCTCGGCAGCGGCACGAACGGTTCAGGTCAGCCCGAGCGCACGTCTGCGAGCAGAATGTGCTCGGCTGCCGCTGCCGACACCGGCACGCGCTGGCCATCGCGCTCCACCACGATCTCGCCACCGAGCCGGCGCATCGACACCTTGACACCGGGGCTGATTCCCGCAGCATCGAAGGCCACCATCAATTCGGTATCCACCTGGACAGGTTCGTAAATGCGCAGCACCGTACCCAGCATTGCTTCCCCGCCCCGCATCACGGCGGCCAAAGTAGCGCGCGCCCCGCCAACCTCGGCAACCTCAGCCCAATCCGGTTCTAATTCGCTCAGCCCCGGAATCGGATTGCCAAAGGGAGACACGGTGGGGTGATCCAGGATTTCCAGTAGGCGACGTTCAACATTGTCGCTGATGACGTGCTCCCACCGACATGCCTCGGCATGCACCTGCTCCAGCGGCAGCCCAATGATGTCGACGAGGAGTCGCTCGGCGAGGCGATGCTTGCGCATCACGCGCATGGCCTGCTCGCGACCCGCATCAGTCAGTTGCAACTGCCGGTCATCGGCAACGTGCACCAGACCATCCCGCTCCATTCGCGCCACCGTTTGCGACACGGTCGGTCCGCTATGACCTAGCCGCTCGGCGATGCGGGCGCGCAGCGGCGGAACGCCTTCTTCCTGTAATTCATAGACGGTGCGCAGATACATCTCCGTCGTGTCGATCAGGTCCCCGCTCATGTTGTGTATTCAACCGCACTGCGGCGATCTAGGCTGATGCACATGCCTACCGTGCTGTGGTTTCGCCGCGACCTGCGCCTGCACGACAACCCCGCGCTCACGGCAGCGGCGAATAGCGGCCCCGTGTGTCCGCTGTTCGTCCTAGACCCTCACGTGTGGGAGCCCGCCGGTGCGGTGCGCAAGGCCTACCTGCTGGCGTCACTGAAAGCGCTCAACGCCGATTTGGACGGTGAACTCATCGTTCGCGTGGGGGATCCCACCGTGATCGTGCCCGAGGTGGCCCGGGCAGCGGACGCGAAAACGGTGCATGCCGCGGCCGATTATGGAAGCTACGGCCGGACACGTGACACCAATGTGGCCCAGGTTTTAGCCGCTGCGGGTATCGACTGGGTAGCTACGGGTTCGCCCTACGCGATCGCACCGGGCCGCGTAACCAAAGCCGATGGCAGCGCTTATCGGGTGTACACACCGTTTTATCGAGCCTGGGTGAATCATGGCTGGCGCGCGCCGGCAGCCGACCCAGACACCGCACCACAGTGGTTCGCCCCCCTCGCCGGTGACCCCTGGCCGCAGGCGCCAGACCTCGCCGGCATCACCCTGCCACCGGCCGGTGAACAGGCAGCCTTGGATCGCTGGGATGCGTTCCGCCTCAGTGGCCTCGCCGAATACGAGGAAAGACGCAACCGCCCCGATCTTGCCGGTACCAGCGTGCTGGGCCACCATTTAAAGTGGGGCGAAATTCACCCTCGCACGATCCTGGCCGAACTCGGCGATGATCTCGGTAGTGAAACTTTCCGCAAAGAAATCGCGTGGCGAGAGTTTTACGCCGATGTCACCGATCGCCACCCGTTGAGTTCACGGGTCAGCCTTGATCAGCGATTCGACACAGCCATAGATTGGAACTCAGGTACCGAGGCTGAGGATGCGTTCCAGGCCTGGGCGTTGGGCCGCACCGGTTTTCCATTCGTTGACGCCGGCATGAGGCAGCTGCGTGCGGAAGGATGGATGCACAACCGGGTGCGCATGGTGGTCGCGAGTTTCTTGGTAAAAGACCTGCACCTGCCCTGGCAGCGCGGGGCCAAAGAGTTCATGCGGTGGCTACGCGATGGCGATATTGCGAGCAATTCCCACGGCTGGCAATGGACCGCCGGCTGCGGAACCGATGCCTCGCCCTACCACCGCATTTTCAATCCCATCAGCCAGGGCGAACGCTTTGATCCCGATGGTGACTACGTGCGTCGCTACGTGCCAGAACTCGCGCACCTGCCCGGCAAGAGCGCCCACACACCCTGGTTGCAGGCCGAGGGTTACCGCCACGGTTATCCCCAACCCGTCGTGGATCATGCTGACGAACGTCGCGATGCCCTTGATCGGTTCGCTCGCGCCAAGGCCAGCGTGTCAGACTCCTAACTCATGACTCGGATTCTGGCGGTGCTGTCGCTCAAGGGGGGCGTGGGTAAATCCACCGTCACCCTCGGGTTGGCCGGTGCTGCCTGGGCACGAAATCTGTCAGTGCTGGTGGTGGATTGCGACCCGCAGGCCAATGCCACCTTGAGCATGGACCCGCCACCGTTCACCTTCACCCTCAACGACGTGTTGGCTGATGGGCGTACCGGAATCGCCGCTGATGCGGTCATCGAATCAGGCTGGGGTCCGCGCGTGCATCTACTGCCGTCGGAAGAGGCTCTCGCCCACCGCGAAACGGTGGACCGGGTGGGTGCACCCGCACGCTTGCGGTTGAGCCTCACCGGGGTTACCAATGCCTACGACCTGGTGCTGATCGACTGCCCTCCCGCACTGGGTGAACTCACCCGCAACAGCCTTGCCGCAGCCGATTCCGCCCTCGTCGTCACCGAACCCGGCTTCTTCGCGCTACGTGGAGCGGCCCAGGCCCTGCACGCCATCGCCGTCGCCCGCGAATCCATCAATCTTGGGTTGCGCCCCGCAGGCATCGTCGTCAATCGCATGCGACCCAACCTGACCGAACACCAATTTCGACTGACGGAACTGCGCTCGGCCTATCCGGATCTGGTCCTCGAACCGGTGATACCCGAACGATCCGCGGTGCAGCAGGCCCAGGGTGCCGGCTTACCCGTGCAGGCCTGGCCCTCACCGGGTGCGCGCGATGTCACCGAGGCCTTCGACGACCTTCTTGACCTCATGTTGACCGAGCAGTTGCCCCACCAGCCGTCGGCTTTAGGCTAATCCCATGGCGAAACCCGCACCTGCCCCGCGACCCGCGCTCACCAAGGCACCCGATGCCGGTGTCCACCCGGTGAGCGGTCGGGCAACAACGGAGACACCGAGCATCCGCTCCACCAGTTTTCGCCCGCAGCGCGGTGGTGCCACCACCGCTGATGCCGTCATCCAGCCCGAGGAATCCAAACTGGTCGACCTCAGCGTACAAATACCCAAACCAGTGCGCAAGAAACTCAAAGCCCTGGCCAAGGAACGTGGCGTGAGCGTCGACGATCTCGTGGCCGCAATTCTGAGCGGATCCCTACCCCGCTAGGGCGAGCGACGTTCGCGTCGCCAAGCGTCTGGTTCGGCAAGGCCGCCCTCGGCATCGTCGGTGAGATAAACAATGCGGTCGTGCAATCGCGACGGCCGACCCTGCCAGAACTCCACCGAGTGCGCTTGGATGATGAAGCCGCCCCAAAATGGCGGGAATTCCACCTCGCCGCCAGAAAAACGCTGCTCCATGGCAGTAAACCGGTCGTGCAGAACCTCGCGATCTGAGATCACCGTCGACTGTTTGCTCGCCCAAGCGCCCAATTGAGACTCCCGTGGCCGAGACGCGAAATAGGCGGCAGCTTCTGCACGCGGCACCGGCACGACCCGCCCAGAAACCAGCACCTGGCGATGCAGTGGATACCAGGGAAATACCGCTGCTACGTATGGGTTGGCGCGCAACTGTTCACCCTTGAGGGAATCAAGATTCGTATAGAACGCAAACCCGCGAGCGTCCGCCTCTTTCAACAACACGGTGCGCCCACTCACCGACCCCTCAGCCGTTGCGGTGGACACGACCATGGCGTTGGGTTCAATCAGTTCAGCGCTTTGCGCATCGGCAAACCACGAGCGAAACTGCGCAAGCGGCGTCTGGGCCGTGTCAGCGATATCGAGCGCGGCCAGGTCGTAGTGAACACGCAGGTCACGGATAGCCGCGGTGGGCGCACCCGGCGTGACTTCTGATGTGGTGGAATCGGGCATATCCATATCTCACCATGACCCAGGTCAGCCCAGACTGCCCGAGGGGAGTTGAATGGCTACATGGTTGACTTTGTGCCCGGGCTGGAAGGCGTCGTCGCATTCGAGACGCAGATCGCTGAACCGGATCGCGACGGCGGTGCGCTGCGCTATCGCGGTGTCGACATCGAAGACCTCGTGGGGAAGGTCTCCTACGGCAACGTGTGGGGACTGCTGGTAGACAACGAGTTCAATCCCGGACTGCCGCCCGCAGAGCCCTATCCCCTTCCCGTGCACTCCGGTGATGTGCGCGTCGACGTGCAATCGGCCATCGCCATGCTCGCCCCGGCCTGGGGCCTGAAGCCACTATTGGACATCGACGATGACACCGCCCGAGACAACCTCGCCCACAATTCAGTGATGGCGTTGTCTTTCGTCGCTCAAAGTGCCCGCGGCCTCGGTGTGCCAATGATTCCGCAGGCGGAAATTGACCGAGCCCGCACGATCGTGGAGCGGTTCATGGTGCGTTGGCGTGGCGAACCAGACCCCCGCCACACGCAGGCCGTAGACGCCTACTTCGTCTCGGCTGCCGAACACGGCATGAATGCCTCCACCTTCACCTCCCGCATCATCGCCTCCACCGGAGCCGATGTAGCGGCAGCAATTTCTGGGGCGATCGGCGCAATAAGTGGCCCGCTGCACGGTGGTGCGCCCGCTCGGGTGCTCGGCATGATCGCTGAAATCGAGCGCACCGGCGATGCGCAGGCGTACGTCCGTCGCGTCCTCGATTCTGGCCAGCGGCTGATGGGTTTCGGTCATCGCGTGTACCGCGCCGAAGACCCCCGCGCGCGCGTGCTGCGACGCACTGCCCGCGAATTGGGGGCGCCACGCTATGAGGTTGCCGCAGCACTCGAACAGGCTGCGCTAGAAGAACTTCGCAGCCGTCGACCGGACCGCGTTCTGGAAACCAACGTGGAGTTTTGGGCCGCAATCGTGCTCGACTTTGCCGAGGTTCCCGCCGAAATGTTCACCTCAATGTTCACCTGCGCCCGGTTGGCGGGGTGGAGTGCGCACATTCTGGAGCAAAAGCGCACCGGCCGGCTGATTCGCCCGTCGGCGAAGTACATCGGCCCCCGACCCCGCAAGCCCGAAATGGTGCCAGGTTGGGATGCGGAGATGGTGGCTCCCAGCGGGTACGGCCCGTTGCCACCAGCGGCTGACAACGCTGCAGCCCACCGCGAGTAGGTGCAGCCCCACCCCTTAGCCTGAGCACATGAGTACCGACATCGTTATCCCAAAAAACCTGCTCCCCGCCGATGGTCGATTTGGCGCTGGCCCATCAAAGGTGCGCCGCGAACAGGTTGAGGGCCTGCTCGGAGTTGCCACCACCTACCTGGGCACCTCGCACCGCCAAAAAACGGTGAAGTCCGAGGTAGGGCGGCTGCGCGCTGGCCTGGCCTCGCTGTTTTCCCTGCCCGAGGGCTATGAAGTTCTCCTCGGCAACGGCGGCTCAACGGCTTTTTGGGACGCGGCCACCTTCGGCCTCATTGAAGATCGGGCGCAGTTTTTGTCCTTCGGTGAATTTGGTGCGAAGTTTGCCAAAGCGGCTCAGACCGCACCCCACCTCGGCGAGCAAAGCGTGATCAAGGCTGACCCTGGCAGCGCCCCGGCCTTCGCCCCCGAATCTGGTCTTGATGCCTACTGCACCCCGCACAATGAAACCTCCACCGGTGTTGCCCTCCCCGTGCGGCGTCCGGTCGGGGCCGACTCCGGCGCCCTACACATTGTTGATGCCACCTCCGGTGCCGGTGGGTTGGCCCTTGATGCCACCGAGGCAGACGTTTACTACTTCGCCCCACAAAAAAGCTTCGGCTCTGACGGTGGCATCTGGTTTGCCCTCATGTCACCCGCTGCCATCGCGCGGGTGGAAAAAATTCACGCGACCAAACGATGGACACCGGCTTTCCTCGACCTACATATCGCGCTGGAGAATTCACGCCTAGATCAGACCTACAACACCCCCGCCCTCGCCACGATTTACCTCATGGCGGAACAGGTTGATTGGTTCAACACCAACGGTGGTCTCACCTGGTGCACCGAACGCACATCGACCTCGTCGGGGCTACTCTATGATTGGGCCGAAGCGCGCGATTTTGCCGCGCCTTTCGTCACCGATCCGGCTCTTCGCTCCGGGGTGGTGGCAACCATCGATCTCGACGATTCCATCGACGCCACTGCCGTCACCAAAGCACTGCGCGCCAACGGTATTGTCGACACCGAGCCCTATCGCAAACTGGGCCGCAATCAGTTGCGTATCGCGGTGTTCCCAGCGGTGGAACCCGCCGATGTTCAACAGCTCATTGACTGCATTGACTACGTCGTTGACGCCCTCGCCTGACACGGTCACACCGGCGCGGGATCGCCGCACCTATTTGTCCTATGTACAGATGGGCCTCTTCGGCTGGTTCCTCTATACCCTGGGACCTTCTCTGTCGCTGCTGCGTGACGAAACAGGATTGAGCCGCACCGCCTCCAGCCTGTTTACGTTGGCGGCCTCCGTGGGCGGCATTATCGCCGGGCTTCTTGTGGCCACCGTGGTGCAACGGTTCGGTCGTGGCTGGCTGCTACGTGGCGGATCCATCAGCCTCATTATCGGCATTTCACTCTTTATCTCCGGTGGGCCTATCGGTGTCACCGTGCTGGGCCCATTCTTTTCCTCTGCCGCAGGTGCGGGTTGTGTCGTAGGCGTCAGCGCATTTTTAGCCGCCCAGCAAAAGCGTGCCGCAGATGCTGCCATCACTGAGAGCAATGCCGTTGCAGCCGCCTTCGGCATCATGGCTCCGCTGCTGCTCGGTGCGGCCGCTACCTGGCTGGGTGGCTGGCGGCTATCGCTGTTGCTGCTGGTGGCTAGCGCCATCGCCTTGGAGATCGTCCGTGGTAGATCCGTACGGGCCTACAACATCGGCGAAGCACACCGAGCCCCTGGCACAGCGCGGCGCGCGCTACCGCAACTCACCTGGTGGGCGACCGGGGTCTTGGTTATCACCAGCGCAGTAGAGATGTGTTTTTTATTTTGGAGCGCAGACCTTCTCAGCGACCGCAGCGGCCTCGGATCGGCGGCGTCGGCTGCAGCGTTGTCCGCGGTACTCGTAGGTGTTCTGCTCGGTCGCATCTTTGGTTCGTGGATGGTCGAACGTTGGAATACCGAACGCGTACTGCTGGGGGCCATGATTTTTCTCTTTGCCGGTTTCGCGCTCACCTGGGTCCTGCCGCACACGCTCACCATGCTGGCCGGACTATTCGTGGTCGGACTTGGCATTAGCGTGCAGTTCCCCCTAGGCATGGCCCGGGTCATGCGCGCCTCCGCCGGGTCTGCCGATAAGGCCGGCGGTATCGCCAGTTCTGGCATCGGAGTGGCCGGGGCGACTATTCCCGCTCTCCTCGCCGTCCTTGCCGATGCATTCAGCGTCCACCTGGCATTCCTGATTGTTCCGGTGCTCCTCGCCTTCGCCCTCGCCCTGCTCGTGACACGACCGGTTCCTGCGGTGGTGCCCGTCGTGGAACCGGCGCATTAGCGGTTAATCAGCGCGGCAACAACCCCGCCGACGACCAAAGCGGCAAGCACCCCCAGGGTGATGAATCGACGAGCACGGTGGGACACGAACAACACACTACGGGGCGGTAGCGTTGTGGTCATGACCGGCAGCGAGCACGCCGCACCCTCTGCGATTGATCGGATCCGCCTCGACCCAGCGCTACGCACCCGCGATGATTCCGGAGTGTGGGCGGTCACCATCGGCACAATTATTTTTGCCCTGACCGCCATCGTGATTGCGGTCACCAACGGCAATGAACGACTGCTGCACATCAGCGTTGCCGGGGCAGGGCTAGGTGCTTGCGGAATCGTGATCGTGGTGCTGCGTCATCGACGCCATAACTCCCGCGCGAAGCGTTGATCTAGGAATGACCTAGATCAAGAATGTCGTAATTGAGTTCGTCGGTGACCGGCACCAACACTTCGTGCACCACAACCTCTTCGGTTACCTGCGAGTGGGCTCCGCAGCCGTAGTCGAGGGCAACAACATGACCATCCGCCGGTGACATGGCTTGGGCGCATAGCCCGAAGGCTTGGCCCAGTGGCCCGCCAAGGACCACCAGGAAACCGCAGGTGGCACAGTTCAATTCGGTGCCACGCGCCATCGGAGCTGAGGGCCCGTAGTCACCCTCGTGCCAGCGTCGCGCAGCCTCAAGCCAGCCCTGAGGTGACAGCACCCGCTCACGGCCTAGGCCGATCTCCCACTGCGATGGATGCAGCGGGGCAAGTTCGCTGAGGCCGTCAAGTTCGTCGGTGCCGGTAAACCCAGCGGTGAGGCGCTCATCGTCGACCGGTGTTGTCCACACCATGCCGGTGCCAAGATCACCCGGCTGCACTCGCTCCTGCCAGGGCACCCAGGGTGGGGCCACCAGCGCATCAGGTCCCGGGAGTAGCACGACGTCGGACACCGTGATGTTCTTCGCCCGCGGAGCGCGCATCACGGTGACGGCCCACCGCCAGCCCGCGTAGCCGGTGTTCAGGCATTGAAAGAAGTGGGTGACGACACGTTCGGCATCGGCGACGGCCTGCAGATGATCGCCAATATCTGCCGCGGGAACTTCAGCCGCAAGGGCCGCCCGGGCCACATCAACAGCCTTCGCCCCGGCCGAATCTAATTTGATTGCGGCGCTTTTTCCCGCAGCGGCCTTAGCCGTGCTTGATCTCGGCACAGCGCTCACCCCACGCCCGGATTAGGGATCAACCGAAATACCCAGATGCCACGGGTGATTTCGCCACTTCCCGCCACGATTTGAAGGGACACGCCACTGGGTGGAACTTCCTGAAGGTCGGGGAAGGCGAACCGGAAATACGTTGAGGTAATGGGTGTTTCCACCAGGCGCTGTGAGCCGATCACGGGCACCCAGCCCGCATCAGCGACCGCGGGATCCACACTGATGCCCACCGTGGAACCGGGGATCACCGGAATGGAGGCAGCCCCTCGCCCGGCTAGCGCGCCCTCGACCACATCTTGAGCACACTGGTCCGGCTCGAGAGTTTCCCCGCTGAACGACCAGCACAGGGCCTGGTTGTGCTCGGTGGAAGTACCAGAAAAAACAGAAACACCCGGGCCGGGCTTTTCGCATGCGGTGAGTGCAAACACCGCTGCTGAAGCCAACGCTGCGAACGCTACGCGTCGATAGGTAGGACGCAGGGTCATCGGGTTAACCTCCAACAGGGTTGCGCGGCCTCGATGTGTCGAGGGCGAGGATCACACATCAAACTCAGTCGCCACCGCACGCAAAAGTGCGGCCACCTTCTTGGACTGATCGTCACTGGGATAGCGGCCCCGCCGTAAGTGATTGCCCGATGAGTCAAGCAATTTGATGAGGTCTTCCACGATGGGAGCCATGTCTTCGGCCGGCTTACGCGTGGACTTCACCACAGATGCGGCGGGCTCATGCACGATGAGGGTGAGCGCCTGCTTGCCACGCTTGCCGTCGACGATGCCAAATTCCACGCGGGCGCCCTGCTTGAGGGAGGTGATGCCGTCGGGCAATGCCGATGCATGGACGAAAACGTCTTCTCCTTCGTCGGTGACGAGGAAACCAAAGCCCTTGTCAACGTCGTACCAGCGTACTTTTCCGATGGGCACTGCCCTACCTCCTATCTCATCCATTCGTGGCGCCGGTGCAGCGATGCCAGATCTGCTGCCGATGTAGTTTTCTAAGGCTAGCCGTAGGGTGGTGGGGTGACTAATCCGACACCGGCCCCACCTGGCGATCGCTTGATGCGCATCGGTGGGATCGTGACGCTGGTAGGTCTTGGTTTCACCGTGATCGCTATGTTGCCGTTGATCTTTGATTCACTCGATCTCCCTCCGGCCATGTGGTTTCTCTCCATGATCACCGGGGTAGGTCTTGCCATCATCTTGCTCGGAGTGTTCCGCTCCGCACGATCACGGCGGCGGCGCTAGGCACTGTCGGTGTTGGTGCGTAGCCAGTCGGTGACGGCGGTGAGGTCAGCGAGCACAACATCGGCACCAGCCGCGCGGAGAGCATCAGCGTCGGACGGGCCGGTCGTCACCCCGATGCCGATCGCGTTGGCGTGGCGTGCGGCGATCATGTCGCCGGGGTGATCCCCCACGTAGTACGAAGCCTGCTCAGCAAGGAGCACCTCAGCCTTAGCCTCAGCGAATAGATCACCCACGACCAGATCAGCTCGCAGGCCAGCCGCCTCCATCACCCGTTGAGCGATGGGGGTGTGCTTAGCCGTCACCACAACCGAACGCCCCAACTCGGCGTGGACGAAATCGAGTAGCTCCGGCGCACCCGGCATCGGTCGGCTTTGGGGCACCCCAAACTCCGCGTAGTGAGCGCGGTAGCCGGCGAGTAACACGGCGTAGGGCTCTTCGGGCAGCCAGAGTGGGAATACCAGGTCCAGTGGCAGGCCGATCGTGTCGGCAATGTCTGCCGCCGCGACGTGGACGCCAAAGCCCCGACAGACGTGCTGCACCGAGGCGACAATGCCGTCCACGGAGTCCACCAGAGTCATGTCAAGGTCGAAACCGGTTACCGTCCGCATCACGACCATGACCCTAAGGGTACGGTCATGGACGTGCGTAGCCTCGCTGATGACCTGCGTCAGCGCAGTGCCCTCGAACTCACCACCCTCCTGCAGTTGCGGCCCGACCTCACCCGACCGGCCCCCCGCGACATCACCACGCTGGCCCAGCGAGCCGGAGACTCAGGCTCGGTGCACCAATGTTTAGACGAACTCGACCGGTTCACCCTGCAGGTCTTAGAAACCATGGCCGCACTTGCCGAGCCGATCAACCTCAACGCGGTCATCGAGTGTTTCGCCCCCGAGTTCTATGAACCTGTCCTCGCCTCGATGCAGTCGCTGACGTCACGCGCTCTGGTTTGGGGCGGGGAGAAGATGCGCCTGGTCCGTGCCGCCCGCGATGCGATCGGGCCCTACCCCGGTGGCCTCGGGCCCCTAGGCAGCGAACGCTTCGTTGAGATGGCCACCTGGACCCCCGCAGACGTCACCACCCTGCTGACCGATGCTCCTGCGGAGGCCCTCGAGGTCATCGAACAGTTGCTGTGGGGCCCCCCAACCGGTGCGGTGAACAATGCCGACCGATACGTGAGCATCGACTCCGCCACCACACCCATTGAGTGGTTACTCGCTCGCCACCTGCTGGTACCCCAGGGACACAGTTCGGTTGTCCTACCGCGCGAGGTGGGCATGGCACTGCGCATCGCCGCGGTTGGCTATCCCGCCGTCATTCGCCAGCCAGCATGGCCTTCGGTGCAGCCCACCATCAACGACACCCTGGACTCGACACGCGTGAACGCCGCCGCGGCCGCTCAGGTGTATTCGGTCGTCAACTACGGCGTTGATCTGCTCCAGTCCTGGTCGAGCAATGCACCCGCTGTTCTGCGCAAGAGTGGGGTCACCCACAAAGATCTCACCGCTTCGAACACCCTGGTCGGCCTTAGCGAAAAACAGGCCGCCACCCTGATAGAGGTTCTGCACGCGGCGGGTCTACTCGGCCGCGACGGCCAATCCCCCGAAGCTTGGCGGCCCACCGCGGACTTCGATTCCTGGCGGACCGATGACCTTGCCACCGCTTGGACTGATCTCGCTCGGGCGTGGCTGCACATGCCGCGCGCACCGCATTTAGTGATTCGCGCACAAGCGGGCAGCGATGCAATCAACCCCCTGTCAGACCAGGTGCGCTCCGATCAAGCCCCGGCCCTTCGCACCGCTGTCCTGCGCGTGCTGGCAGATGCACCTGCCGGAGCGGTCATCAGCGCCGACCACATTGCGCTTTGCCTGAGTGACCGTCAAGCCCGACTCGTGCACCGCTCGACCACCGAAGCAATCGACGCTGTCCTCAGCGAATGTGAACAATTTGGCATTACCGGACACGGCGCACTCAGCGACATGGGCCGGTGCTTAATTGACGATGCGCCCGATGCCACGCTGCACGACACCGTGCGCCGCTACCTCCCGGCTCCGGTTGATCAAGTTCTCGTGCAGGGCGACTTCACCGCTGTGGCTCCCGGCCCCCTCATTGCTGAGGCCGCGCACGACCTCAACCTACTGGCCGAGGTGGAAAGCACCGGCGGGGCAACGGTTTATCGTTTCAGCGCATCATCGTTAGCACGCGGATTTCAACATGGTTGGTCAGCGGACCAGATCGTTTCGGTGCTGCAGCAGTGTTCGCTCACACCTCTGCCGCAGGCCTTGACCTACCTTGTTCACGATGTTGAACGTAAACACGGGAGCATCCAGGTGGGCGCTGCATCTGCCTATATTCGATTCAGTGATGCCGCAGACCTCGCTCGTGTTTTGGCCGATCAGCGCGCTGCAGACCTCGGTCTTGAGTCAGTCTCTGATGCGATGGTGATGGCAACGGCAAGTCCGACCGAGGTCCTTCGATTTCTCCACAGCCTCGGACTCGCAGCAATCGCTGAGGTAACCGGAAACGAGACCGCGATCAACGTTGAATCGCCCAAACGCAGCCCTCGATTCGTGGGATCAGGCGTGTCCCACACCCTCACCAGCAGCCGCAGCGATGCCGTTGTTGACGCCATTGTTCAGTCCCTGCATCCGGACTTGGTCGCGAGCAATGCCGCACCGGCCGCTACCGGGGCGCCAGATCTAGCGGCCGAAGAATCCCTCGCCCTGGTTCGCGTCGCCATTAGCGCCGAATACGATCTGGTGATCGGTTACGTCGATGATTCCGGTGTTCGCCACAGCCACCGCGTCACACCGTTGCGCGTCGCGGCCGGCCTCATCACCTGCGTCGACTGTCGAGATGGCAGCGTCTGCGATATTGCCATCGCCCGGGTATCCGGTGCCCGAGAACTCGGCGAAACCGAACACACCGCCTAGTCTCAGCGTGAACCGATAAACGAACTCCAGTTTGTCAGCTCGGCGAGGACCTCAGGAATTGGTGCAACACCGATACCGGGCCCCTCCGGTACCCGCAGGTGGCCATCTTCCAGGACGAACGGTGCGGTGACATCAACCCCGTAGTAGCGGCGAGACGCACTGGTATCTCCCGGCAGGGTGAAACCAGGAAGCGCAGCTAGAGCCACGTTGGCCGCACGACCGATGCCGGTTTCCAACATGCCACCCGCCCAGACTGCAACACCCTGTTCACGACAAAAATCGTGAATATCCCGCGACTCAACATAACCACCGATACGGCCGGGTTTGATATTGATAATGCTTGTTGCCTTCAGTGCAAGTGCCGACTCAGCAACGGGGAGGGATGTGATGGATTCATCGAGACACACCGGAGTTTCGATCGCTTCGGCCACGAGCGCATGCCCCAACAGATCCTCCTCGGGCAAGGGCTGCTCCACCAGTAGCAACTCGAAGGGGTCCATTGCCCTCAGTAGGTCAATATCATTGCGAGAGTAAGCCTGGTTAGCATCGGTCTGCAGCAAGATATTCGGCCAGGTCTCTCGCACGGCTCGCACCGGTTCGACGTCCCAGCCCGGTTCGATCTTGAGTTTGATCCGCTGATAGCCCTCGTCCAGATAACCGGCCACCTCATCAAGCAGGTCACTGATGCTGAGATTGATCGGGATACCTACCGAGACACCACACGGCACACGCTCGCGCAACTCCTCGGGGTATTCCGCACCAAGATAATCGCGCAAGCGCTCGCCTCGCCCACGCAACCAAGCATCCATAATCGCTGTGGTCAGCGCTGTTTTCGCCATCGGGTATCCGCGAACAGGGGCTAACCTGCGCGCAATAGTCACCGGGTCAATCGAGTCATCACGGGCTTCAGCGGTGAGAACTTTGGGGATGATGTGTTCGGTCAATACATCTACGCAACCATCAACGTATTCATAGGAATATCCCGGCCACTCCATGGCCACGCACTCACCCCAGCCGCGCACGCCGTCGGTGGTGCGCACCTCAACCAGCAAAATATCGCGGGTCACCTGGGTGCCAAAAGATGTGCGAAACGGCCGAACGAGTGGCATATCAACTCGATGGAGTCTGATCTGATCGATCCCGGCGGTCATGAATGCAGCCTAGGAGGGTGAACGCAGCACATAGGAACCCTGGTCGGTGATGGCGTCGATGACCCGCCCGCGATCGAACGCCTCTAGGAGTTGTCCCCGCATGCGTAGGCGCCAATGCTGTGCCGCCGCGGCGTCTGTTGAGCGCAGGGTGACGATGTCGTCGGGAGTATCAACAAGTTCTATTGTTCCCGCCGCTGCGACTGCGGCATCGTGACTGATCGGCCCCAGCGCACCGGCTGCGGCTGCTTCGGCTCGCTCGCTATCGAGATCCCACCAAGCCACCACCCGATCCGTGGGGTCGCCGGCATTAATCGCGTCGTGCATCTCGCCGTAAAAGTTGACGTGGTAGCGAGCCACCAGTACGCCTAAGTTGCACAGGTTCAAACGTGCGTTACGTCGTACCAGCGGGTCAAAGGTCCAGGTGACGACCGGGATATCGCGGGCCAGTGCCCACCATCGCTGATGTAGTTTCATGGCCGTACCGACATGTCGATTGCGCGCTGTGGCCACAACCCCGGCCATGTGACTGTGCAAAAACGTGACCGGCCGGTAGTGGGCAGTCGAGGGGGGTGCGCCAAGGCCGCGGGGGTCTCGGGTCTGGCCCAAAATAGCCAGGGTGGCCCCGAGCAGCGCATGGCTATCGGTGTCGTGTGCGGCCACGCAGTAACCCCCGGCGTGCACGATGGCTCGAAGCAGATTGGGGCGCACCTGGGTTGAGTCGTCGTCGGTGGGCCACACCTGATCAAAGATCCAACGGGCATCTGCCTGGGTGCCGGCACTGTCTAACTCAACAATTTCGACTCCGGCGCGTGTGGCCGCAGCCTCTGCCCGAACCATCGCCTGCTCAATCGCGGAGACCACGCCCAGCACGCTAGCCGACGAGGTGCGACCATGGACGACGTGACCTCACCGGCTGAACGCCTACTCGGCGACCCCCAACTCACCGATCGCATGCTTTCTTCGCTGCAGGCGCTCGTGCAGACCGAGTCGCCCAGCAGTGACGTTCAGGCGTGCACCCGCTGTGCTCATGTGCTCGTGGAGCAGATGAATGCCTGGTTGCCGACTCCGGCAGAGCTGCTCACCCATCGTGGGCGACCCGCGGTGCGCTGGGGGGCTGCCCAACCGCGCGTTCTACTGATCGGCCACTTCGACACCGTGTGGCCGGAGGGCACCCTCGAACGACTGCCCTGGCAGGTGGACGGTGATCGACTGCGGGGTCCTGGGGTTTTCGACATGAAAGCCGGCATCGTGCAGGGACTGGCCGCGGTAGCCGCTATGGACCCCGGTGATGCAGCACATGTCGGCATGCTGTTTACCAGCGACGAGGAAATCGGTAGTGGCACCTCGCGGGATCTGATCGAGTCGGTGGCTCGCCATGCCCACGCCGTGTATGTACTCGAACCTTCGGTGGAAGGGGAGTTGAAGTCTTCGCGCAAGGGAACCTCCTGGTACGAGGTACTCATCACCGGTCGTGCTGCCCACGCGGGTTTGGAGCCGGAAAAAGGTATCAACGCACTCACCGAAGCAGCACGCTTCATTACTGCCGCAACGGGTTGGGGTGATGCACAGGAGGCCACAACCGTGACCCCCACCACGGCGCGGGCCGGCGTGACCGATAACACTGTGCCTGACCGAGCCATCATTGGCGTCGATGCCAGGGCGTGGTCATTCGCCGAGCAGCAACGCGTTGACGACCTGGTGCGCGGCTGGGCCTTGGAGCATCCCCAAGCTCAACTGAGCGTGATCGCCGGTGGCATCAATCGACCTGCGATGGCAGCGTCCACTGAGCTTGTGGAGCGGGCCCTAGCCATTGCCGCTACACACCAGGTGACTGTCCCTGGCCACCGCGCGGTAGGCGGCGGAAGTGACGGAAACTTCACTGCCGCCCTCGGCATTCCCACCCTCGATGGACTTGGCGCGGTGGGTGATGGCGCCCATGCCGAACATGAATGGGCCAGCGTTGAGGGCATGCGTGAACGCGCCGCCCTCGTGGCAGCCCTCACTGAAGACGTCGTGAGAAAAGGACACCTGGTCTGATGAATGACGGTCCCCTGATCGTTCAAAGCGATAAGACACTGCTGCTCGATGTTGATCATCCCAGTGCCCTTGAGTGCCGCAAAGCCATCGCACCCTTCGCCGAGTTGGAACGCGCACCCGAACACATTCACACCTACCGGGTCACCCCGCTGGCGCTGTGGAATGCCCGCGCTGCTGGTCACGACGCGGAACAGGTGGTTGATGTTCTACTCAGCTTCTCGAAATACTCTGTCCCGCACGCGCTCTTGGTTGATATCGCCGAAACCATGTCGCGCTTTGGCCGGCTGAGCCTCATCAAGCACCCCGTTCATGGCCTGGTCCTCACCACCACCGACGTACCGGTACTGGAGGAGGTGTTGAAGAGCAAAAAAATGGCTCCGCTCGTTGGCGCTCGGGTAGACGCCGACGCCGTCATCATCCACCCGAGTGAACGCGGAAACGTGAAACAACTGCTCCTTAAACTGGGGTGGCCGGCCCAAGACTACGCCGGCTATGTCGATGGCGAAGCACATGAAATCGCTCTTCTCGATGACACAGCCGGAAGCGACTGGCACCTGCGCGACTATCAACGTGATGCCGTTGAAGGTTTCGTTAGCGGCGGCTCCGGCGTCATCGTGTTGCCCTGTGGTGCAGGAAAAACCATCGTTGGCGCAGCAGCAATGGCCAGGGTGAAGGCCACCACTTTGATTCTGGTCACCAACACCGTCTCAGCTCGTCAATGGCGAGATGAACTACTCAAGCGCACCACCCTGACCGAAGATGAGATCGGCGAATACTCCGGTGCACGCAAAGAGATCCGTCCGGTCACCATTGCCACGTATCAGGTACTCACCACCAAGCGCAAAGGTGTCTTCGCCCACCTTGATCTCTTCGACACCCACGACTGGGGCTTGATCATCTACGACGAAGTCCACCTGCTGCCAGCGCCTATATTTCGTTTCACCGCCGATATTCAATCTCGTCGCCGCCTTGGGCTCACCGCCACGCTGGTACGAGAGGATGGTCGCGAGGGCGATGTATTCAGCCTGATCGGACCTAAGCGATACGACGCGCCCTGGAAAGACATTGAGGCACAGGGCTACATCGCCCCCGCTGATTGTCTTGAAGTGCGCGTCACCCTGCCAGAATCTGAACGTCTCGTCTATGCCGTGGCAGAGCCGGAAGACCGATACCGCCTCGCATCATCATCACCGGCGAAGAATGCCGTGGTCGAAACGATTCTCAATTCCCACCCGCACGATCAAACACTGGTCATTGGTCAGTATCTAGATCAACTCGGCGACATCGCCGAACACCTGCAGGTGCCGCTGATCACCGGGGCTACCTCAGTGAAGGAACGTCAGCGGTTATTCGCCGCGTTTCGGACCGGCGAAATTCGCGTGCTTGTGGTGAGCAAGGTGGCGAACTTCTCCGTCGACCTACCCGAGGCGGCAGTAGCCATTCAGGTGAGTGGGGCATTTGGATCGCGACAGGAAGAAGCCCAGCGGCTAGGTCGCTTGCTTCGCCCCAAAAGCGACCAGCGCACCGCGCATTTCTATGCGGTGGTCGCCCGCGACACCGTGGATGCCGATTTCGCCCAGCACCGACAAAGATTTCTCGCTGAGCAAGGCTACGCCTACCGCATTATGGACGCAGCAGACTTAACCGCACAGGAATCTGATCTGAGCGAATAGTCAGCGTGAAATCAGGTCGAGCAGACCGGTGAGGTCGAAGGTGACCGAACTAATGCCGGACAGGCCTGGAATGGGGATCTCAATATCGTTCATGGTGACGGTGCCGCCCACCCTCAACGAGGTGGGCCCACTGATCGGATGGGGCGATGCCTCGATGGTCATAGGCACATCAACGCTGCCTGCCTTAGCCTGACCACTCACCTGCCAGGGCATCTCTCCCACGGCGCCCTCGGCAGCAAAAATCAACACATCACCGTCGTAGCGCTTCACCAGGGCACGTGCGGCACCCTGCATGAGGAAGTTAGACGCCTTCAATCGGGCCAGTGACAGTTGCAGCGACAGGGCCACCTTCTTGGCCGACACCGTCAACTCGCCACCGGCAACCGGGGCACGCACCTCCAGCGACGTGGGTCCGATGCGTTCGGTGCGCATGTTGACCAGGGCATCTGGCTTGATCATCCAGTGGCCCGTGGCGTGAGGTGTGCCCATGGCAGGTGATCCTTGCACGCCTCCCATGCATGTGGGGGCGGTACCCATCGGGTACCGCCCCCACATGCGGAGCAATCAATCGAGACTTCCTTGAAGTCTTTAATTCTTGGGACTTCTTAGAAGTCCATACCGCCCATGTCGCCGCCCGGCATGGCCGGTGCGTCCTTCTCGGGCTTGTCGGCAACCACAGCTTCGGTGGTCAAGAACAGCGCCGCGATGGAAGAAGCGTTCTGCAGCGCCGAACGGGTGACCTTGGCCGGGTCAATGATGCCGGCCTTGATCATGTCGACGTACTCACCGGTGGCTGCGTTGAGGCCCTGTCCGGCGGGGAGTTCCTTGACCTTCTCGGCCACAACCCCACCTTCGAGTCCGGCGTTCTCCGCAATCTGCTTCAACGGTGCGTTGACGGCCTGGCGCACGATGTTCGCGCCGGTGGCCTGCTCATCAGCAAGGCCGAGAGCATCAATGGCCTTGTTGGCAGCAGCCATGGCCTGGATGAGAGCGACGCCGCCACCGGGGACGATGCCTTCCTCAACTGCAGCCTTGGCGTTGCGCACGGCATCTTCGATGCGGTGCTTACGCTCTTTGAGTTCGACCTCGGTTGCTGCGCCGACCTTGATGACAGCAACGCCACCGGCCAGCTTGGCCAGGCGCTCCTGCAGCTTCTCACGATCGTAGTCAGAATCTGAGTTGTCGATCTCGGCGCGAATCTGGTTGACCCGGCCAGCAATCTGATCGGCATCGCCAGAGCCTTCAACGATGGTGGTCTCATCCTTGGTCACCAAGACCTTGCGGGCACGGCCCAGCAGGCTGAGGTCGGTGGTCTCCAACTTCAAGCCCACCTCTTCAGAAATAACCTGAGCACCGGTAAGGATTGCGATGTCTTGCAGCATGGCCTTGCGACGGTCACCAAAGCCAGGGGCCTTCACGGCAACCGACCGGAAGGTGCCGCGGATCTTGTTGACGACCAGGGTGGCAAGTGCTTCGCCCTCAAGGTCTTCGGCAATGATCATCAGCGGCTTGCCCGACTGCATGACCTTCTCCAGGATCGGCAGCACGTCTTTCACCGCAGAAATCTTGGAGTTCACGATCAGCACATAGGGGTCTTCCAGTTCGGCTTCCATGCGCTCGGTATCGGTGACGAAGTAGGGCGAGATGTAACCCTTGTCAAAGCGCATACCTTCGGTGAGCTCAAGTTCAAGCCCGAAAGTATTGGACTCTTCGACGGTGATGACACCCTCTTTGCCGACCTTGTCCATCGCCTCAGCGATAAGTTCGCCCACCTCAGTGTCGCCACCGGCGGAAATAGCTGCCGTTGAGGCGATCTGCTCTTTGGTTTCCACGTCCTTGGCCATGTCCAGCAACTGCTGGCAGACAATGTCCGTAGCCCGCTCAATACCCTTCTTCAACTCCATGGGATTGGCGCCGGCGGCCACGTTGCGGAGGCCTTCCTTAACCAATGCCTGAGCGAGAACGGTGGCGGTCGTGGTGCCGTCGCCGGCAACGTCGTCGGTCTTCTTCGCAACCTCTTTGACCAGCTCTGCGCCGATCTTCTCGTACGGGTCCTCCAGGTCGATCTCCTTAGCGATGGACACGCCATCGTTGGTGATCGTGGGGGCACCCCACTTCTTTTCGAGGACTACGTTGCGGCCTTTGGGGCCGAGGGTGACCTTGACGGCGTCGGCGAGAATATTCATGCCCCGCTCAAGAGACCGCCGGGCCTCCTCATCGAATGCGATCATCTTTGCCATGGGGTGGTGTTCCTCCAGGAACTACTGGAAATGGTGATCGGTGCCCGCGACGGACGGCCCACGCATCGGGCGTGAACCTCACCGATCCTTGCTCACTTCTTCGTGCTGACTGGCACTCAACGTGGTCGAGTGCTACCCACAGTATTAGCACTCTGCCCTTGTGAGTGCAAATCGGTTGGATAGGTCAGACTGGGCAATGTGGAGCCGGAGGCGACAGCTTGGTTCGACCAGCGCACCTTCGCTCCCCCGTGGCCCAGCATCGCCACCCTCGTGGGCCACAAATTCGGCGCGCACATCACCGTCATATTGCCGGCGCTGAATGAACAGGCCACCGTGGGGGCCATCGTCACTGCCATTCGCGAACACTTGATGAGTCCGGCCGCACCGCTGGTCGACCATCTGGTCGTTTTGGACTCGGGCAGTTCCGATCGCACCGCGGCGGTCGCCACCGCCGCTGGCGCCAGCGTCCTTGATCGCAGTTCGGCCTATCCCGATGTGCCGGTACTCCCGGGCAAGGGCGAAGCGATGTGGCGGGCGCTTGCGGCAACCACCGGCGACCTCGTGGTCTTCATCGACGCCGATCTGCATTCCTTCACCCCCGACTACGTCGTCGGTCTCCTCACACCACTGCTGGCTGACCCCGAGATCGCCCTGGTGAAAGCGGTCTATGAGCGCCCCCTCATGACCGAAACCGGAGCGATCCCAGCCGGTGGAGGCCGGGTCACCGAACTGGTGGCTCGACCCCTTCTTAACGCCCACTGGCCGATGCTGGCCGGAGTGGCCCAACCGCTGGCCGGTGAATACGCCGCACGGCGCACCCTGCTGGAGTCCCTACCCTTTCCCGTGGGCTACGGCGTGGAATTCGCTCTACTGGTGGATACCGCCGAAAGCCTCGGCATATCAGCGATCGCCCAGGTGGATCTTGGGGTGCGGGTACATCGCCACCATGACGAACAGCGGCTAGGCCGCATGGCAGCGGAAATCTGGCAGACCGCGCTACGCCGGCTTGACCCGGATGCACGGATTCGGCGAGGGCAGCACACGGATCCAGCAAAATCACCCTCGCTGGTTCAGTTCTATTCCGACGAACACGGACTGCACACGACCACCCACGAGGTGATGGTGTGGGAGCGACCGCCGCTGGCGTCAATGCCGGATCGGGCACCCGCCGCTAACGCCCCGACCTGCGAAAACACCCAGGGCTAAGAGCGAGGGTCTAGTTCGATTCCGAGTCGGCGAGCCGAACGGGTGCGCTGACGGGTGGCGCGCATGCGTTGCAGCCGCTTCACCAGCATCGGGTCAACGGCCATGGCCTCAGGGGTATCAATCAAGGCATTGAGTATTTGGTAGTAGCGAGTGGAGCTCATGTCAAACAGATCGCGAACGGCCTGCTCTTTGGCACCGGCGTACTTCCACCACTGACGTTCAAATTCCAGGATGCGGCGATCTCGATCAGACATTGCCTCGGCGGCAGACTGCGGATCCAGTCGTGACCGCACCGGTTCCATCGTGTCATCGCCTCCATTGCCGATCGGTTGCGGCGGTGTCGCCACAGCGCCGGACACATCCTCGTGCCAACGCTCTGCGCAATCGTAGGGGTCGAATACCACCGGTGTCATTCACCCCCGGCCTTCGCGGGTGTGTCCGGCCCCGCTGAAACCTCATCCGTCACACCGGCCTCATGCGCCTCAGCCGCGAAGGCATTTTCGATCACCGACGCAGGTTCGATGCGCCTGAGCAATTCATTGAGGTGCGCCTCCATCGCTCCTAACCGATGGTGCAGGGCCTCGATCGTGGCTGGCTCCGGTGCCACCGGGTCGACCACTTCGGCTGCAGCAGGGGCGGTGGGGCCATGGGCGCCGGCAGCGGCGTTGATGCGCGCCGCGCGCTGGGAAAACCACGAAACCAAGGCCGCCGTCAAAGCACCCACCGCAGCCGCACCGGTGAACATAATGACCACCGCGATGGTGCGCCCGGTCGTGGTCACCGGCGTGTAGTCGCCGTAGCCCACGGTGGTGACCGTCACAAAGGCCCACCACACGGAGTCGCCATAGGACGTGATCGTTGCCTTGGGTGCATCGATTTCAGCAGTGAGGGTGAAGAGCGCTCCGATAAACACCACGGTTGAGACCGAGTACACGGTGGCCAGACCGATCTGTGTGGCCAGATTGCTTTCACCGCGCGCCATTCGGCGTAGGGCAACGAGCAGGAAGATGATGCGCAACGGCGGGATAAACAGAGCGATAAACAAAATCCAGTT
>Ga0075118_10000682_pt1 | contig 29081 bp, 27 predicted proteins | sample AntAceMetag02UKE_FD_69794 | JGI IMG/M metagenome (GOLD analysis project Ga0075118, IMG submission 69794) | Saline lake microbial communities from Ace Lake, Antarctica - Antarctic Ace Lake Metagenome 02UKE | ecosystem: Environmental > Aquatic > Non-marine Saline and Alkaline > Saline | place...
TTAAATCCAAGTATCTTCGGGCGGATGTAACCATCGATCAGGAGCGGGCAGCTTCGCTTACATTCTAGGTCTCTAAAAATGAAACCTCGCCACTATGGTAAATACGGCACGTTCGACGTGCTCTCGTTCCGTGAGATCACAATGCCGAAGCTCGCGTCGGGCAGGGTGAATGCGACATCGAGCAAACCGCTCGATTGGCGGCATATGCAGGCCGACCCACTTGTCTTTCGGCTGTCGGTCGTTATAGGCAGACCGAAGCTGAATAGTCTCGGTGCGGACCTCTCCGAAGTTGTGGGATCAGTTACGAAAGCCATTGAATACGTTGCCACCAAGTGGGTTCGTGGCAAGGCGGTAGCGAATATCGCAGAGAAGGATTCCCCATGCTGCGTCTAAAAAAATCTGAATGGGCCATCCTTGCCGGGCTGCTTTTTTTGAGTTTTGTGCCCTGTATTGGTGGACTCTTCCGTCTCATAGAGCTGATGGTCGGATTGGAAGTGATGCCGATGCCAGAGAACCCGCGAGTGCGATTGGCACCCGTGCCAGTGATCATTCACTTGGTCGGTGCGATTCCGTATTGTATCCTGGGGATAGTTCAATTTCTTCCCAGTCTCCGTAATGCTTATCCAAAATGGCACCGCATGAGTGGACGTTTTCTTGTGGCGGCTGGTTTGCTGGCGGCGCTCTCCGGTTTATGGATGACGCATTTTTACTACTTCCCCGCCAGTATGCAGGGGCCACTCCTTTATTGGGTTCGCTTCGGCGTCGGTTTCGGGATGATCGCGTCACTCTGCTTGGGGCTATCAACGGTTTTAAAACGACGAATCGCGGAACACAAAGCTTGGATGATTCGAGCCTATGCGCTCGGGCAGGGTGCAGGCACTCAAGTGATTACAGCCATACCTTGGCTTATTATGGTCGGCGAGCCCAGCGGCTTAACTCGTGATATTCTGATGACCTTCTCTTGGGTGATCAATATCCTCATTGCCGAAGCGGTCATTAGGAGAGACAGAAAAATTGCTTCCCGCGATACTGCTAATTTCAATTCAGCCTCTTTTCTACAAAATGAAACCTACCAAAAAACATGACTCATACTGAACTTGTAAATGTCACTCACTTAGTCGGATGAAATACTTAGGCTCTTCTGTAAAGCTCACCGAGCTCTTGTAGGTAATTCGCGCTATCGACGTGCAGCGATTCGAGCTGCTCAGCAGAGTAGCGCCATTGCCAATTTCCAGCCGGAAGCCCGGGCGTATTTAAGCGGCATTCCGAACCGAGACCGAACAGATCCTGCAGAGGAAAGATCGCGAGATTGCTCACCGCGGCATAACCAGCGCGAACGAAATCCCAATTCACTTCCTGACCTTCGATGCGGAAATAGCGTCGCACGTGATCCTGAGTTTTTTCGTCGGCATCAGCATACCAACCCAAGGTCGTGTCGTTGTCGTGTGTTCCCGGATACACGATATTATTGGCCGCAAGATTATGCGGCAGGTAGGTATTATCGTTCTCTCCACCAAAGGCGAATTGAAGAATCGACATGCCGGGTAAACCCGTGGCGCGACGGAGCACATGGACCGATTCGGAAAGTTCACCGAGATCTTCCGCGATCAAACGGCAATCCGGCAGGGCGCTTTGCACGGCTTCGAAGAAAGGCAATCCGGGACCATTTTCCCAGTGGCCTGATTGTGCATTGTCCGCGTCAGCCGGAACCGACCAGTAAGTATCGAATCCGCGAAAGTGATCGATACGCACGATATCATAGAGGTCAAAATTCGCCTGCAAACGTCGGAGCCACCAAGCGTAGCCGTCTTTCGCGTGGGCTGGCCAAGCGTAGAGCGGGTTGCCCCAGAGATGCCCGTCGGCCGAAAAGTAATCGGGCGGCACACCGGCGACAGCAAGAGGTTCGCCGGATTTCTGATCGATTTGAAAAAGCTCAGGATTCGCCCAAACATCCGCGCTGTCATGCGCGACAAAGATAGGGGCGTCACCGATAATCGAAATATCGAGCGCATTGGCTTTTTCGCGGACTTGCTGCCACTGTCCAAAGAAGAGGTATTGGAAAAACGCGTAGGCGTCGGCACGAGCGGCGATTTTCTTCAGCAGAGGGGATTTACAGGCCACGCGATAGAACCGGACTGACTTATCCCAAAGCCACCATGGTTGACCCTCAAAGTGATCTTTCAACGTCATGAACTGCGAATAGGGCTCCAGCCACGTGCTGTTTTCCCGCTTAAAGTCATCAAAATCGCCGTAAGGTGAATCGTTCGATGATTTCTCGAAATTCTCATAGGCCATAAATAGCGCAGGCCATTTCGTGACGTAGATCGCACCAAAATCGATTTTATCGGCTGTCAGCGATCTGAGCGGTGCCAAATCTTGATCCGCGAGCAATCCGAAGCGCTGGAGCGCCACGAGATCGATCAGGTAGGGATTTCCCGCAAACGAAGAGAAGCATTGGTAAGGCGAATCGCCATATCCGGTCGGACCGAGCGGGCAAACCTGCCAATTCCTGATGCCAGATGATTTCAGAAACCGTAGCAGATCATCCACAGAATCATCCAACACACCGATGCCTTGATCACCGGGAAGTGACGTCGGATGCAACAGGAGCCCGCAGGAGCGCGTTTTCAGCCAGTTAAACAATGGTGAGGTCTCAGACATCTGCACAGATCAAGTTAACGGGGTGGATCCTCAGTCGATTCGCAGCTAAATCATGATTAAACATAATATTTATTGTGCGTTACTTATCTACTAACGCTTAGGGCCCCAGCGCTTTGTAAATGGATAATAAATGAAGATGGGTCTTCCGATGACTTCCTTAGCTGCGATGTAGCCCCAATAGCGACTATCTTGGCTATTCGCAGAATTGTCTCCCAAGGCCATGTAATGATCTGCTGGCACCGTCATCGTTTCGCCGATTTCAAGATCATGCGTATTCCGGTAACCTACGTAGTCATCCTCGCGCTGAGCATTCTTATCAAACGCATCGGCGCCTGTGATCGGTTTTCCGTTACGAAACAGCGTGTAATCCTTAATTTCGAGCGTATCGCCCGGCGTGCCGACCAGACGCTTTACGTAATACTCATCGATCTGCCGACCCGTATTACGCTCTTTCATGTAAGGACTGTCGATCTGACCGGTCCGGAAAACAAACCCCTGGCCCACACTGGGCTTCACGAAATGATAGCTCATCCGATCCACAAAGAGCTGATCTCCGGTCAACACGTCGAATTCCAGCACGGAATCTCCTTTTTCGACTGATCGATTCAACGGGATCCTCACTACTCGTTTTTTGGCGCGCGTATTCTCGTCAACAACCATGACGCTTTGCGCGAGCTCAGTGCCATTGCGCGTGATCTTTCGCACATAAGCAGCAAATTCGGCTTCACCGCCAAAATAGACTTCGCGCAGCATCTTATCCACGTCGTTGAAATCGAGCGGCACCGTGATGCTCGTCGGAGCTCCTCCCACGTAAAACGTGTATTCCCTCACCGTGGTGGGCAAAACAAGCCAATGGCGGCCACTTTTCACGGTGTAGGCCATCTCACCATTCTCGAAGAAATCTGCCGAAACCGCACCATTGCTTGGCGCTTCCGCATCTCTGCGTTGAGCCCCGAATGCCAAGAGTCGAAACGCTCGCGCGACATAACCCGGTGCATCGTCGGCCTTCGCAAAGACCTCGCCCGTCATGCCGTAATAACTCGGCCACATCGAGTTGGTCGGAATCTTAAACGGCTGAATGAAATACGCGCGGAATCCCAGAATCACGATCGCCGCCACCAGAAAAAATTCCACGTTCTCAACAATCGAGCTCTTCGGATAATGCATCCCGCCGAGGCGTCGCAGCGTTTCCTCTAGTGATTCAACTCCGAGCTTAAGCTTCATGCGCTCGGCCCGGTTTTTCACCAATCGTCGCACATCCTGAATCTGAGTTTGCAGCTCTTCGAGTTCACTGTCCATCAACCGGTCGCGCCGGTAATGATAAACCTTCTCCGCCATCTCCAACCACTCGCGTGCATGGGTGCGCATTTTGCGATCAGGAGAAGCGAATATTCCAAACACGGTGACGTCAGTTAATTGGTTTTAAGAACCTTAATAAAGGCATCTGATGGGATCGAAACGCGACCGAATTGTTTCATCTTCTTTTTGCCCTCCTTCTGCTTATCGAGGAGCTTTCGCTTACGGCTGATGTCTCCGCCATAACACTTCGACGTCACATCCTTGCGCATTTCCTTAACATTGGCGCGCGCGATGATGTTGCCACCGATGGCGGCTTGCAGAGCGACCTTAAACATTTGTGGCGGGATGATCTCGCTGAGCTTTTCGCAGAGGTCGCGTCCCTTACTGGCGGCTTTATCGCGATGCACGATTGAGGCAAAGGCATCGACCGGTTCCGCGTTAATCAAGATCTCCATTTTCACGAGATCAGCCTTCCGATACTCGCCCAGTTCGTAATCCATCGAGCCGTAGCCATGGGTGATACTTTTCAGGCGATCATTGAAATCGATCAGGATTTCATTGAGCGGCAAATTACAGGTCAGCATCACTCGATTCTCATCAAGGGTATCAGTGTGATCGATCGTGCCGCGCTTCTCCATCACAAGTGCGAAGATATCGCCCATCGTTGTATTCGGAATATGGATCGAGGCCGTGATCGTGGGCTCGCGGATTTCCTCGATCGTCGCAGGATCAGGCAGGTTGATCGGATTATCGACTTCTTCCAGCACACCACCGTGACGCACGACGTGATAAATCACACTCGGATAGGTCGAGATGATCTCAACATCATGCTCGCGCCGAATCCGCTCTTGAATGATTTCCATGTGCAACAGCCCCAGAAACCCGCAGCGGAAACCGAAGCCCAACGCCACCGAGCTTTCCGAAGCATAGACGAATGCAGCGTCATTCAGACGCAGCCGCCCCACAGCCGCTTTGAGCTTTTCGTAATCGTTCGTATCCACCGGATACAAACCACAGAAAACCATCGGCCGCACTTCCTTGTAGCCCGGAAGCATCTCTTTCGCCGGTTTCGCATTCAGTGTAATCGTATCACCCGTTTTAATGTCCGCGGTATCCTTGATGCTGCACACCAAGTAACCCACATCACCCGCATCAAGCGTTTTACGTTTCTCCATTTTCGGAGTAAACACGCCCACTTCCTTTACTTCGGAACGCACGCCGTTGCTCATCAACTGCATCACATCGCCCTGCTTCAAGGAGCCGGAAAACACGCGTAAATACGAAATCACGCCTCTAAAAGGATCATACAACGAATCAAAAACCAGCGCGCGAGTATGTTCATTATCAGCCCAACGTGGCGACGGAATCCGTTCTACGACTGCCTCGAGAATGTCCTCGATCCCGATACCTGATTTTCCACTCGCGAGAATCGCTTCTTCGGCTGGAATCGTGAGAATATCCTCCAACTGTTGCATGCACAGTTCCAGATTCGCGCCGGGTAAATCGATCTTGTTGATCACCGGAATGATTTTGAGATCTTGCCCGAAAGCCAGATGGGCATTGGCCACGGTCTGCGCTTCCACTCCTTGAGCGGCATCAATCAGCAACAAGGCGCCTTCACACGCCGCGAGACTGCGCGAGACCTCATAGGCGAAGTCCACATGGCCGGGAGTGTCCATCAAATTGAGCTTATAGATCTGCCCGTTCTTCGCCGGATAATCCATCGTAACCGGATGCGATTTGATCGTGATCCCGCGCTCGCGTTCGAGATCCATCGAATCGAGATGCTGCGCCGTCAGCAAGCGCTGCGTCACAGTATTCGTATACTCCAACAACCGATCAGAAAGAGTGGTCTTTCCGTGATCGACGTGAGCGATGATGCAAAAATTACGCGTATTTTTTTCGTCCATCAACGCGCCTTAGTTAGCTAAATCTGTAAACTCGGAGAAACTCTTCACTAACCAGGATCGTTCAGTGCGTCGCGCCAAACCGGACAGCACCCCACCCGGTCCCAATTCCCAGAATTCGGTCGCGCCAGCCGCAGCCGCACTGCGCATGCAATCTTCCCACATCACGGAAGAAACGACCTGCTTGACCAATGCCGCCTTGATGTCGGCCGGCTCAGAAACGGTGTTGCCCGTCGTATTCGTAAAGATCGTGAACTTAGGTGCAGAAAATTCGATGCCCTCGAGATAGGCGGCAAACTTTTCACGAGCGGGTTCCATCAGGCGACTATGGTAAGCGCCGGCCACATTCAGCGGGATCACTTTCTTAATTCCGCGTTCTTTCGCCGCAGCCACGGTGGTAGCCACCGCTTCTTTTTCGCCCGAGACGATGATTTGACCAGGTGCGTTAAAGTTAGCGGCTTCGATGCCGAACTCCTCACAGAGTTTCGCGATCGTTTCGCGCTCTTCGCCCATAATCGCAGCCATTCCTCCGGTCGTCTGCTCACAGGCTTCCTGCATGAGACGTCCCCGTTCGGCGACGATTTTCAAGCCGGTGGCGAAATCGAAAACTCCCGCCGCGGCACAAGCCGTGACTTCGCCCAAACTGAGACCCAACGCATACTCGATTCCGGGCAATTTACCCTGTTCACGGAGAGCTGCGAGAAGCGCGAGGCCGTGAACGAATAGCGCGGGTTGGCAATGCTTCGTCTGGGTTAAATCTTCATCAGGACCCTCGAAACAAACTTTGGTGAGCGACCAGCCGAGAACTTCGTCGGCTTGTTCGTAGAGTGCTCGCGCCGCAGAGGAATCGTTGTAAAGCGACTGCCCCATACCCACTTTTTGGGCGCCCTGTCCGGAGAATAGTAATGCCAATGCCATAATGTAACCGGTTAGAGAACCGTCCACGCAGGCAAAAACCAAGCCCTAAAATCGTTTCAACTGGGGGAAATACTTTTTCGCCTCATCCTCGCGATTGATCAGAGGCGATACAGTCGTCGGCGTGTGTGGTGTCGGAGCTGGTTCCAAAGAGGTTCGATCGGGGGATTCACCATTAAACTGCGGGATAAGTTGCGTCGGCACTTGGCGCGACGGCTCCTCAAAAACTGGAGTTTGAAAATCAAGGTAAGGATTAGCCTCCACGGTATTCTCCAGCTGATCGAAAGCCCGCACCTGGGAAGAAACATCAGTATAGGATGTCGGGCTACTGATCGAAGTGATCGATGGCGATCCCACTGCATCTCCCAACCAGCCCGCGCCGGCGTTTTGCTTCGCCTCCGGCACCAACAATTCACGATCTTGATCGCTCACCCAACCTGCCATGAAGGCGGAAAGCGGGTTCATCACTTGATCTTCGATCTGATCCGCTTCGGCGATCTTAGCTTCCTTATCTTCGTTTTGTTTCGTCGGGCTGAGTTGTTCCGCAATCATCCGCTCAAAAGGATCCGCTCTCAGTGCTTCTTGCTCCTTTTTTAGCGAATCCGTTTCAGTCGCGTCCTCCGGCTTTTCCAGCATCGCATCCAGCAGCCAATTTTCGGAGCGCTCCTTTTTGCGTTTCTCGAGCAAAGTAGCTTTCTGCGTGGGCACCATGGCGTTCGAAGGCTCTTCGGCCATCGGCAGTTGCAGTCCACCGATATCAGGTAAACGCAACTGAGACTCCGAAGAAATGCCGGGGGCTTTGCGTAGGGTATCAAATTCGCGTTTGGCCGATTCGATACTCACATCGCCAGTCTGATCAGATTTTTCTGATCCGGCTCCCGCGATACACACGCCCACTACAGCCGCGCCAAACAGGTGCTGCATTAAACGGCGGCGCATGAGAAATTCCTCAGCTCTTAATGAAGATGCCCTTGAGATTCATCTCGAGAGCCTGCGGATGAGGAGAGAAGCGCAGACCATCGGCCTTGCTGATTTTGCCTTCGTTGATCAGGCGCAGAATATCGGCATTGAAAGAGAAACTCTTACTGTCGCCGCTGCCATCCATGATGCCCTGGAGCTTCTCAAACTTTCCTTCCAAAATGAGATTTTTAACCGTCGCATCGGCATTCAGAATCTCGTTGGTCGCCACGCGACCACCACCTTCAAGGGCTGGGATCAACTTCTGACAGATAAACCCACGCAACGAACCGGCGATTTGACGACGTGCTTGTTCCTGCTGCTCAGGCGGGAAGAATTCGAACAGACGTGTGAGCGACTGCGCGACGGTGGAAGCATGCATCGTCGAGAAGACCAAGTGACCTGTTTCCGCCGCCGAGATCGCGGTTTCGAACGTTTCCTTATCACGCATCTCACCGATCAGAATGATATCAGGATTTTGACGCAGCACCGACTTGATCGCCAGCTCGAAGCTCGGCACATCCAATCCGATTTCACGTTGTTGGAAGAGAGATTTTTCGTCCTGAAAAGTGTATTCGATCGGATCCTCAATCGTGACGACATGCTTATCCATGCCCTTATTGATCCAATCCAACATCGCTGCCATCGTGGAGCTCTTACCTGATCCCGTGGCACCACAAACCAGCAAAATTCCATCTTTGGATTTCACCAAATCGAGAAACGGATCGGAGTTGAGACCCAGATCTTCGAATGAGGGCACCTGATCTTTAATGTGCCGCATCACGATGCTCACGAGTCCGCGTTGATGAAACCCGTTTACCCGAAAACGGCCGACGCCTTCCGCCGAATAGGCGTAATCAACCTGCCCCTGTTCTTCCCAAGTTTTTAGAAAAACATCCGGACAATGCTCTTCGATAAAGGCCTGAGCCTCCGGGCTGGAAATGGGATCCATGTCCACGGGTTTGAGCTTACCGGAAAGCCGCACGTAACCCGGTTTGTTGGCCTTGATGATGATATCGCTGACTCCGCTTTCCACCGCCAAGGTGAGCAGGTCGTTAATTATTTCAGTGTGAGGTGTCATGGGATGCGCAAAAAAGCGTTGCGGAATCTGTAAATGGCTCTGGTTTGTTCAGCAAGGCAACAATGCCTAAGCATCGACATGAAAAACCCTTCGCTAACTGGCACCCTCACGGCTCTTGTGACGCCCTTTACCAAGCAGAAAGTTGACTTCGACGATCTGGATAAACTTGTCGATTTCCAAATCAAAGGAGGCATCGACGGACTCGTGCCCATGGGCACGACCGGCGAATCGCCGACGCTCAATCACGAAGAGCACATGGATGTGGTGCGCGCGACGGTCGCTCGCTCCAATGGTCGCGTGCCCGTAATCGCAGGCACCGGTTCCAATTCGACTCGTGAAGCGATCGCTTCAACCAAGCTCGCGCATGAAGCCGGCGTCGATGGCATGCTCGTCGTCGCGCCCTACTACAACAAGCCGAGCCCCGAAGGTTTGTTTCAACATTTCAGCGCCATCGCCGAAGCGACAGATCGCCCGATCATTCTCTATTCGATTCCCGGACGTTGCGGGATTGAAATCGGCGTGGATGTCATCGTGCGGTTGCGCGCCAAGTATTCGCATGTGCGCCACATCAAGGAAGCTGGCGGCAGCGTGGATCGCGTGGATCAGATCAAGAACGCGCTGGGCGACGATATCACAGTGCTCAGTGGCGACGATGCGCTCACCCTCCCCTTCATGGCCGCTGGGGCTGAAGGTGTGATCAGCGTCGCTTCGAATCTCTTGGTGAAGGATATCGTGCAAATGGTCAGCGCAGCGCAAAAGAACGACTTCCGCAAAGCCGCCAAAGCCCACCGCAAGCTCAACGCTGTTTTCAAGGCGCTGTTCCTGGAGCCCAATCCGGTGCCGGTGAAATTTGCGATGCAACGTGCAGGCATTATCAAGTCCGCCGCGGTGAGACGCCCTCTCTGCGCTTCCAGCAAAGCTAATCAGAAAATCCTCGTCCAGGCGCTCGAAGCCATCGGTCGATAACTTTATCGTTATGGCACTCAGTATTGCACTCGTAGGATCACGCGGCCGGATGGGCCAAACTATCACCAAGCTCGCCGCCGAGCTCGGTATCGACGTCGCCTCTTCCATGGACATGGGCGACGATCTCGCGACCGGCTTAAAACAAGGCGATGTGATCGTTGATTTTAGTTTTCACGAATCGACCAGCGAAGTCATCGATCAGGCCATCGCTCTCGGCAAACCGCTCGTCATCGGGACGACCGGCCATTCCATCGAAGCCCGCGCTGCGCTGTTAAAAAAAGCAGCGCAAGTCCCCTGCGTATGGGCGGGCAACTATTCGGTGGGCGTTAATCTCCTCAATGCGTTGACCCAACAAGCCGCCAAGGTGCTTTCCACCGATTACGATGCGGAAGTCATCGAGATGCATCATCGCTTTAAGAAGGATGCACCCAGTGGCACGGCCGCGCGCCTGCTCGAAATCTTACTCGAATCGCGCAAGCTCGGAGCCGAAGCGCTTCGGCATGGCCGCGAGGGCATTCCCGGTGAACGCACCGATAGCGAAATCGGTATCCATTCCATTCGTGGTGGCGATGTGATCGGTGATCACACCGTGATGTTTGCCGCGCTCGGCGAACGAATCGAACTCACGCATAAGGCCAGTGATCGCGGGATCTTTGCTCGCGGCGCGCTGCGTGCAGCCGGTTGGCTCAAGGAGCAAAAGCCGGGTGTTTACGATATGCAGGATGTGCTCGGTCTCGGAAACTGATGATTACCTCAATCCAAGGCATCCTCACGGCCGCCACGCCGCTCCACGCCATCATCGAGCTCAACGGGTTGGGCTATGAGGTAAACATCCCGATTACCACCGCGGAAAAACTGCCAAACGTGGGTGAGAAAGCGAAACTCCACACTTTGGTCGTTTATCGCGAAGACTCGCAAACGATGTATGGTTTCGCCGCGACCGAAGAACGTGATTTTTTCCGTCTCATGATCGATCACGTCAACGGCGTGGGGCCCAAGGTCGCGCTTACGATTATGAGCAAGCTCTCCCTCCCAGCGTTGCAAAGCGCGATCAGTGCAGGAGACATCGCCACCCTTTCAAAGTGTCCCGGTATCGGCAAGAAAACCGCCGAACGCCTCGTGATCGAATTAAAGAGCCGAGTTAGCGGAATCACCATGGCTCCTTCGTCCGGAGACGGTTCAGCTGCTCTCACAGGTGGCAACCGTCACAGTGATGCGGTGCTCGCGCTCACGGCCCTCGGTTACAAACCAGCCGATGCCGATAAAGCGATTCGCCAAGCGGCACTCACGCTCGGTGCAGATGCGACCACCGAGCAGTTGATCAAAAAAGCGCTGAATTAGCGCTGGAATTGAAAGGCGGTCATTTCGACCTGCCCTTCAAAGGATCGACGACCACGATAGGTGCGCGGAGCCTGCTTCAACGCGGGTTCGACACTGAAGACCATCTCACTCGGATCGGATTCAATCGGATCGAGCTGCACGTTTTCCATCCAATCAAATCCCGCTTCAGTCTCACGGGCAAAGAAAGCTCGAGCGCTCTCGGCCGTGGCGGGTGTGTTGATCAGCTTCGGCGTGAAGACGGTTTGCAGCTTCGTGTCATTCGCCGCGAAGACCGGCATCGCCAGACGCGAGCTAGTGGAATTCGCCTGCGGGACCGAGGCCACCACTGTTTCGGTTGGGACCGCTGCGATCGTGGCGGATTCCGCCACTTCAATAGATTGATTGGATTGAAGCACCATCACCACGGCCACACAGGCAGCCGCCAAGGCACCGATCCCGGCATACCAGCCACCGTAACCACCACGCTTAGAGCGCGACGTCTCTGCGGTAAAGACGGGGTCGGTCTGTTCCGATTCGGAAAACTTCTCCGCAATCAGGCGACAACCTTTCTGCATCTGGCAATATTCCCGATACATTTTACGACGCTCTGGACTGCGCTGGATCTCCTCTTCCAAGCGCGTCGCGTCTTCCAAGCTGATCTCGTGGTCGAGATAGAGGTTCAGCAATTCGATAAACTTATCCTGCTTCATTTTATTTAAAATCCTCACCGAGTTTAGACCGCAGGCTGTCGCGTGCACGGGCAATTCGGCTTTTTACCGTCCCCACGGAGATGGCCAATACTTGGGCAATCTCCTCGTAGGTCATGTTTTTAATATTTCTCAAAACGAGCACTTCACGGTGTTTCGCACTCAGTTTCTCCATTCCAATCGCGATATGATCAACAAACTCCTGCGTGACCGTAATATCATCAGGCGTCTCCACTTGGGCTGGAAGCACATCGGCTAGCGTCATATCGCCCTCAGACCCGATGGGTTGATCAATGGAAATACTCTTATCGCGCTTGCGACGCCACCAATACCAATACCGGTTTCGCGCCAAATTAGTGGCGATTTGATATAACCAGGTCGAAAAGGCGGAATCCCCGCGGAAATTCTCCAATCCGCGGTGCGCCCGAATAAATGCGTCCTGGGTGACTTCCTCCGCATCCTGAGTATTGCGGAGAAGTTGATTAACCATCGCATAGATACGCCCCCAGTAACGGGAGACCATCTCATCAAAGGCCGACTGATCGCCTTTTTTGAATCGTGCGACCAATAAACGGTCGAGGGCCACTTCTTGTGCTTTTATAGACATACGTTCTGCCTGCCTATGATCCGTATGTTGTTTGATTGTTCCCAATTTTTTTAGCGATGTAGATGCACGGATACGTGGCGAAAGATGTGCGGTCAAACGAAACACCTGCTTTACGTGGGAGAAATTTCTTGCCATCGTTCGAATACAAAATCTATTTCGCACCTTTCCAGCAGCTTGGGTTGATAGCTCAACGGTAGAGCAGCGTCCTTTTAAGTCGTTGGTTCTGGGTTCGAATCCCAGTCAACCCACCATTCTGCTGAGACACATCCCCCCGGATAATTTCCCATGAAACGTTTAGTCATAATCGAAGATCAAACCGCAATCCGGGAGATGTTGGTGGAGATCCTCCGGCTCGACACCAATTACAAATTGGTCGGAGAAAGCGGAGACGGGCAAAACGCCCTCAGCCTTTGCCTTGAGATCAAACCCGATCTCATCGTGCTCGATGCCAAATTACCTGGCCTCAATGGCGTGGATATCCTCCGTCGCCTCGTAAAAAAACTCCCTGCCCTGCGCGTGCTCGTCTTTTCGGGACATGAAAACCCCATGCTCGTTCGCGAAATGCTAGAAGCCGGTGCCCACGGGTTTGTTGAAAAGACCGCCGGATTGTTCGAATTTAAGAAAGGTCTCGAAACCGTCGCCAATGGCGGCACTTACTTCGGCCCCGCTGTCGCGGCCCTCCTCCGTAATGTGGTCGCTAATCCCGCCGCGAGCAGTGCGGCCGATTTTCTCACGGATCGGGAACGCGAAGTCCTCCAGCTGGTCGCAGAAAGCTACAGCACCAAGGAAATCGCCGCCAAGTTGGGGATCAGTATCAAGACCGTGGATAACCATCGCACGAACCTGATGCGCAAACTCAATTTGCACGATGTCGCGAGCCTCACACGCTACGCCTTGGAGATTGGCCTCATAGAGTCCAAGAAACCGCTGTAAAATCCTTGCCGAATCCCTAGGGCTCAACAATAGCTCTTATGGTCCTCCAATTACTGTTCTCTCCATGAAAAACGCTTCGAAAACATTTCTGCTGGTTATCGCCAGTGCCGCTCTGATCCTTTCCGGTTGCTCTAAAAAGCCCCAACGCCCTGATCCGAGCGCAACCGTCATCGGTGGCGGCAGTGCAAATACAAGTGGCAGCGAATTCGATAACTCGCTCAACCCAATCGACGTTTCCACCACAGCCGATCCTTACAGCCAACTCTCTGGCCGCGATGGCGCTTTCGATCTCGACGGTCAAATGCGAGGCGTCCTTCAAGCCGTTTACTTCGATTTCGACAGCTCCAGCATCAAATCTACCGAGCGCTCTAAATTGGAAGAAGCCGCCCAATATTTGCGCGACAATCCCAATCATCGCATCCTCCTCGAAGGTCACTGCGACTGGCGTGGCACCGCTGAGTATAATCTCGGATTAGGTGATCGTCGTGCGAACGCCGCTCGTAAATTCCTCACCAGCCTTGGCGTTTCCGCCACAAGCGTAGAAACCCTTTCCAAGGGTAGCCTCGAAGCTGCGAAGAACGTCGACAAGGGCACCGCGGCTAAAGACCGCCGCGTCGAAGTCATCGTAATCCAATAACACTCTTTGCCTTGCGCAAAAAAGCCCCGGAGCAATCCGAGGCTTTTTTATTGTCCGATTAGATTGATGTTATTCGTCCGGATGCGCCGTGCGTCGGAGCACTTCCTGAATCGTATCGATGCCCTTGTTCATGATCGAAAGATCAAACCCTTCATTCGGAGCGTGCAGATTATCTTCCGGCAAGAAGAGCCCGAGCAGGATCGCGTCGAGATTCAGTTCGCTCTTGAGATCAGCGATCAACCCCACGCTACCGCCTTCGCGTAAGTAAAGCGGCTCACGCCCCCACACTTCCTTCACGACCTCATGCGTGGCGCGAAACGCTCGCGCGAGCACTTCAGATTGATCCTTCGGCGTATTATTACGATCCGGTGGCACCACGAGATAAGGCGTCGCCCCGTGCTGACTGATGATTTTGACCTTCAAGCCAGCGGGCACCCGATTGCGGATCTCAGCATAAATCTTCTCTTCCAGTTTTTCCGGAGTTTGATCCGGCACGAGCCGGCAGCTGATTTTCACGCGAGCGCTTGAAGGAATAATCGTTTTGGACCCCTCACCCTGATATCCGCCGCCAAATCCATTAAACTCTAAGGTCGGCAGATAACGGGTCGCCTCAAACGGTGTATAACCGGGAGGCACATGGAAATTTTCCACTCCGAGAAACTTTGCGAAATCTTCTTCGCTCAATCCGAGCTTCCCGAGTTGCTCGCGTTCCCATGGCTGCACGTCGATCACGTCGTCATAGAAACCGGGGAGATTTACCTTACCATCAGGCGTATGGAGCGAAGCGCAGAGTTCGGCGAGCGCTTGTATCGGATTCATGATCGCGCCGCCATACATGCCGGAATGCAAATCCATGCGCGCATTACTCAACTCGACCTCGAAACAAATCATCCCGCGTAGACCCACTGTGATCACCATCTGATCGGGATTCGGAATCCCCGTGTCGGAAAGAAAAACAAAATCCGCCCCCGCGAGCTTGTCGCTGTGCTGCTGGAGAAATGATTTGAAATTCTGACTCCCAATTTCCTCTTCGCCTTCGATCGCAAACGTGATTCGTAATGGCAAGTCAGGCTCAGCCTCCAGCAAACGCCCTACGGCCGTGATATGGGCCATCAACGGCCCCTTGTTGTCCGCCGCGCCGCGCGCATAGAGACGCCCATCCTTTTCCGTCGGCTCAAAGGGAGGCGTATCCCACAACTCCAACGGATCGGCCGGCTGCACATCGTAGTGACCGTAAATGATCACATGCGGCCAGGACGGATCGCCCTCACGTTTTCCGACGATGACCGGATGCAATGCTGTCGGCACATATTCCACGGCGAAACCAATCTCACCCAATAATCCACCCACACATTCACGCGCACCTTTCATGCCTTCGGCAAAAGCCGGATCGGCGGACACACTGGGATGGCGAAGGTATTCCTTAAGTTTTTCTACGGGGTCAAACATGCCCCAAGCTGATCAGTTCGCGTCGCGACGCCAATCGGAAAACGTAAACTTAGAGCAGTAGTAGAGTTTGTCATTGCGAGGAATCCGCGAATCGGATGACGCGGCAATCCACGATTACCTCCCGTTTACGCCTGCTAGTGCGCGTGGATTGCCACGCACCCCTAGGCGGCCTCGCAATGACAAAACTCAACGCTGCACGCGATTCTGCAGATACAGCGCCACGTAACGCGGGGCCGCTGCCTTCAAGTCTTCGATCCGTTGGCCATCAGCCGGGTGAGTGGAAAGCCAGGCGGGCACTTGGCTCGCGCCTTTGGCGGCCGACATCTTTTGCCAAAAAGTAATCGCCGCGCGCGGATCGTAGCCCGCCTGCGCTGCGTATTGTAGACCCATGATATCGGCTTCGCTTTCATCGCCCCGCGAATGCGGCAACACATAGCCCACCGTCGAAATACCGCCATAGGCCATCATGAACATACTGCTCTTTTCCGAGCCGTATTTATTATCCACTACCGCGGCTCCCACCGAACCGACTGCGCCAATCAGGGTCGCTTCCGTCATGCGCTTGCCCCCGTGACGCGCGACCACGTGGCCGATTTCGTGCCCCATTACGCTGGCGAGTTCGTCATCGCTGGAGGCGAGTTTCATCAAGCCGGTATAAACGCCTACTTTGCCGCCCGGCAACGCGAAGGCGTTGAGCTCATCCGATTCGAACACCACAAACTCCCATTGCGCGCCCGCTAATTGATTGCCCACCACCTTGGCGATTCGTTGGCCAATCCGTTGCACGCGAGCGTTAGCTTCAGGATCGCGACTGATCCGCTCTTGCTGTTTAATCTGCGCAAAAGACTGAGCTCCCAGCTGCATCTCTTCGCCGACGGACGTCATCACTGCATATTGCCGGCCCGTGACCGGATTGGTGTAACAACCGGCCAAGACCACCAACAGAGCCAGAACAGCACCTACGATTAAACGCCGCGGAGTATAGTGTTTCATAGAATTCATCGATTAGTGCTTAAAGTGGCGGATACCCGTGAAGACCATCGCCATGCCACGCTCATCGGCTGCGGCGATGACTTCCTCATCACGCAGCGAACCACCGGGCTGAATCGCACAGGTCGCGCCAGCATCAGCGGCGGCGATCAGACCGTCCGCAAAGGGGAACAGCGCCTCGCTCGCAACAATCGATCCGTTGAGATCGAGCTTAGCCTCACCTGCTTTCCAGACCGCGATGCGCGAACTGTCCACGCGAGCCATTTGTCCGGCCCCGATACCGAGCGTCTGCTCACCCCGGCAATAAACGATCGCATTCGATTTCACGTGTTTGCAGATCTTCCAACCGAAGACCATCGAAGCCCATTCTTCAGCCGTCGGTTGACGCTTGGTGACTACCTTGAAGTCGGCCTGGTTGCCCAAGGTCTTGTTTCGATCCTGCAAGAGCACGCCCCCGATTACTGTGCGCACTTCCTGTAAGGACTCAGCCCCGAGACCAGCCTTCGCGATCATCAGGCGGAGATTCTTTTTCTTCTGCAGAATCGCGAGCGCTTCGTCGCTGAATCGTGGTGCAATAATCACTTCGGTGAAGATCCCCGCGATCTTTTCCGCGAGTCCTGCACCGAGAGTCTGATTCACAATGATGATCCCACCGAAAGGAGCCTGACGATCCGTAGCGTAAGCAAGTTCCCACGCCTCTTCCAAGGTATCCGCACTCGCCACGCCACAGGGATTGGTATGCTTGAGAATACCAACCGTGGCCTTCTCGAAATCACCGATCAGGAAAGTCGCCGCCGTGATATCGAGAATATTATTATATGAGAGCGCCTTGCCCTGCAGTTGCTCGAAGTGCTCGTGAAATGTGCCGTAAAGCGCGGCCTGCTGGTGCGGGTTTTCGCCGTAACGCAAGGTCTGTGCTTTATTGTAGGAGAGTTCGAGTTTCTCCGGAAATCCGCTGAGCGACGCCATATCCGGCTCGTCCTTCTGCGCGGCGAGATATTCCGCGATCGCGGTATCGTAGCTGCCGGTGCGTTGGAAAACCTTCAGCGCGAGCTTGCGACGCAAAGCCTGTGTCGCGTCGTCGTCACCCATCGCGGCCAGCACGCCATCGTAATCAGCCGGATCGCATACCACCGTCACGCTCTCGTGGTTCTTCGCCGCACTGCGCAGCATCGAAGGACCGCCGATATCGATATTCTCAATCGCCTCTTCAAAAGTCACATCGGGTTTAGCCACCGTTTCCTCAAAAGGATAAAGATTCACCACCACCAGATCGATGAGATCGATACCATTGGCCGCCGCTTGATCGAGATGCTCCTGCTTATCGCGCCGACACAGCAACCCGCCGTGAATCTTCGGGTGCAGCGTCTTCAGGCGACCTTCCATCATTTCGGGAAATCCCGTGTGTTCGCCTACTTCGGTCACGGGTAATCCGCTTTCCGCCAGGAGGCGCGCGGTGCCGCCCGTCGAAAGGAGCTTGTAACCGTGCTGATTGACGAGGGCCTGTGCGAATTCCGCGAGACCATCCTTATTGCTGACAGAGAGAAGAGCCAGTTTAGCCATGACCACTGTTTTGCCTCATTCCGGCACGTGGTCGCAAGTGCGAAACGGTTTCGATCACATGTCTGACTTGCGCCCACGCCTTTCCCCGCTCTCTTTAAGTTGTGTCCTGCTCAATCGAACTCCCCGGGCTTTCCGCCAGCCTTGATAAACTGTGCTACCATCATGGTGGTTGCAGCCTGCCCGTGGACAAACCCCACGCCTTCGTGTATTTCGTGAGCATCCGCAATCGCTCGGAACACACCATCACGCTCCTGGGCCGCAAATGGGTGATCGAACAAAGCGATGGCGAACGAATGGTGATTGAGGGCGATAAAATCGTCGGTGAGACCCCCCGGATTCCTCCCGGCGAAGAATTTTCCTACAATAGCTACCATGTCGCCAATGAAGACGCGATTGCCCGCGGCTGTTTCCACGGCGTCGATGATCTCGGCCGGGCCGTTCATGTCAGTCTCCCCGCCTTCGAGATGCGGATTCCGGAAGAATAGGCTAACAGATTGTGGGGGCCATATATGCCGGGCTAGTCCGCAGAATAGACTTCTTCAGTCCTGTCCGTGGAGAGCAAAGCCGCCCACAAGCACTCTCTTAGTTTTAGACTCAATTTTCTCCGCTCTCACCGATTGGATTTCGGCCGACTACCAATTTTCTATTATCGGCGATTCTTTAGCTCAGCAAAAACATAGACTAAAGAAGCAAGTATACTTCCAACTCCTAGAAAATACGCCCAGGCCCCCTCAATGTTTGCTCCATACATATAGGCCCTACCCTTGATGCAAATATTTAGACCGAATATAAACATCACGGCGTATCCGATGAATTTAAGATATTTCATGCACATCTTTCTACGGCTAGTTAAGTGCTTTCTATGTCACAATTCGTGACCGCACATTTTGCAGTGCAGCGCTTTGGTATCGTGACCATCATGGCCGCAACCTTCGCAGTGGCGTTGATCCATCGAGACCTTCTTCACCTCTCGATTCAATTCGGCGCTCACGATTCCGGTCGGCACCGCGATGATCGCAAAACCAGTGAGCATCATCACTGAGGCCAGCATCTTGCCTAAAATTGTGACTGGCGCGATATCCCCGTAGCCGACCGTCGTGATGGTCACAATGCTCCAGTAGACCGCCTGCGGGATACTGCTGAAATCGTGGTTAACCCCACTCTCGATGATATACATCAGCGTGCCTTCGATGCAGACAATCGCCATCAGGCTAAAAATAAAGACGGCGATCTTCGGCCGGCTGGCTTTAAGCGCGTTGACCAACACATGAGCATCTCCCATGTGTTCCGCCATTTTCAGGATCCGGAACATCCGGAGCATGCGTAAGATGCGGACAATGATAAAGTGGCCTGAGCCTGCCAAAATGAAGTCGATGAAAGTCGGCAGGATCGAAAGCAGATCCACGATTCCGAAAAAGCTGAAAATATATTTCTTCTTTTGCCGCACCACCCAGATGCGCAGGGCATATTCAATCGTGAAGAGAATCGTGAACCCCCACTCCAGCCCGTGCAGCAGTCTCGCATGCTGGGCCGCAACCGACTCGACACTTTCCAACATCACGACCAGCACGCTTGCCGCGATCAGAATCAATAATACGATATCAAAAACCCGCGCCGAACCCGAATCGGAGAGAAAGATAACCCTCCAGATTTTTTCTTTCAGGGTGTGCCCATCGTGTGCTTTTGCTCTGGCTGAATCGGCTTTCATATCAGGTCGCCCTGATTCCTAACCTGCATTGGCGCCTGACGTCAAAAGCGGAACAGAGCATTATTCGGTTCGTTCCTACCCTTACGAACCGGAGTGAATTCATTCCGGAATAAGGTTTCCGTGCCAGCAGACATCTGCTGGAATCCTCGCTTATGAAGTTAACCGACCTCAATCGTCATGGTGGTATTGGTGCCAATTCGACTCTACTCCGCATTGGCGATTTGAATATTCTCGTGGATTGTGGGCTCAATCCCAAGAAGAAGGGGCGCGACGCGACTCCTGATCTCGCGCGAATCCACGAGGTCCGGCTCGACCTGATCCTCATCACCCACTGCCATCTCGACCACATCGGCAGTCTGCCGGTGGTGATGCGCGAGCACCCCGATACTCCCGTCATGATGTCGAGCTCCAGTCGAATCATCATCGAGCGCATGCTGCACAATTCTGCCAGTGTGATGATGCGCCAAAAAGATGAGGAAAACATTCCCGATTACCCGTTGTTTACGCATGGCGAAATCGAGCGTCTAAGCAGCCGCATGATCGGCATCCCCTTTGGCCACGCCAAGAAGTTCCGGGGTAACCGCGACGAAATCGAAGTCATCCTCCACCGCGCCGGGCATGTCGCCGGAGCCTGTGCAATCGAGCTGCGCCATAAAGAACGCCAAATCTTTGTGACTGGTGATGTTCTCTTCGAAGATCAACGCACCCTTCCCGGCGCTGAATTCCCTTCCGGCCATTTTGATACGGTGATTATGGAAACCACTCGTGGAGCGACCGACAGCGCGCTCCACCGCAAGCGGCCCGATGAGATCAATCGCCTCGTCGAAAGCATCAACGAAACGATTGAGCGCGGCGGATCATTCCTCATGCCCATTTTCGCGCTAGGTCGGATGCAGGAAATTTTGACGGTCATGAACGACGCTCGTAAATTCGGTAAGCTTGTCGATTGCCCGATCTACGCCTCAGGCCTCGGCATGGCTTTAGCGGAATACTTCGACGAAATCCGCCGCAAAACCAAGGGCGTGGATTTCAACCTGAAGTGCATCAAGGAGCTCAAGGCCAAGCCACTTCCACGTAACTTGACACCCGGCAAAGATCCTCAGCAAAACGCGCTCTACATTATCAGTTCCGGCATGCTCGTGGAAAAAACCCCGAGCTACACCCTCGCCTCCGGTCTCGTCGGCCACGCTCGCAACACCATCGGCTTTGTCGGCTACTGCGATCCCGATACTCCGGGCGGCAAACTCCTCGCCACCAAGCACGGCGAATCGTTTCTCTTCGAAAAGGCTAATGTGAAAGCGAAAATCAAAGCCCAGATTGATCGCTTTTCATTGAGCGGACACGCTGATCGCGAAGACCTCCTTGAATTCGCTCTCCAAGCAGAACCGCGCAGCATTATTCTCACCCACGGCGATCAACCCGCCCGCGATTGGTTCAGCCAACAATTCGCCGAGAAACTCCCGGACACCAAGGTATTCGATCCCGTCCCCGGCACCGAATACGAGGTATGACCGAGCCTTCGGTATATACTGGATCGGCAAGACAAGCTAGTCCTCTCACGCGGATAGAGATTTATTTTTTTAACGCGAAGATCGCGAAGGCCGCTAAGAAAACCAATCCTCGGATTAACACAGAGCAGATCGGCAATCAGCAGGCTCGTTCTTAGCCGAACCCCTTTCTCATCTTCGCGACCTTTGCGACCTTTGCGACCTTTGCGTTAAAAACTAAACCACTCAGAGTGCGCTTCGAGAACCGTCGTGTTCTTTGTATTTTAAAAAAAATATTAACCCTATCCGGTTCGAATCCACGCAATCTGTGGTAAAAACCGATTTGTAGGTTTAGAATACCATATCTTGTGGTCTCGAATCGTCATGACGCATCAAACGTCTAACAAGCGCTTCAACTCAGCGACGCCATCGCTCGTCCCTGCGAGGTAGAATATCCGGTCCATTTTCAGATCGAATTCACGGAGTGGAAATGGTGATGCAGTGATATACTCGACCACGCCACCACCCGAAAGAATGAGGGGGACGGCGGCGGCGATATCCCAGACCTTCACGTTGTGATCGACTACCGCGTCGAAGAGTCCATTGCCCACATAGGCGAGATGGATCGTGCTCGTGCCGAGAGCGCGCAGCTTAAAGTGATCCGCCAGAATCGCGGCATGTGGCGCGTGCGATTTATCGTAGGGACTGTGAAACGCGACGACACTTTCCAGCGCGAGCGGCTGGTCCTTTAATCGCACCTTCTTTTCCCCTTCCCAGACTCCGTATCCGGGACCGCCACGAATCAAAACCCTCCGGCCGAGATCGTAAACAAAGCCGTAGATCGGTTGCCCGTCTTCGAGTAACGCCAATCCAATCGCGCAATGCGGAATCCCCGTCGCAAAATTATTTGTGCCATCGATCGGATCGAGCACCCAACAATACCGTGCCGTCACCGGAATCGGAGCATCGGCCTCAGTGAGCTCTTCGCTGAAGAATTGATCGTCAGGAAATGCCGCCGCTAAACTCGCGAAGATGTTTTCCGAAATCGCAATATCAGTCGCCGTCACACGCGTGCCATCCGACTTCCACTGGCTCACCGCCTGCCCGAAATCCCGATGCAGCAGTTCCGTCTGGGCGAGGACCGCAATATGACCTGCAGTTATACGTGAAGTAATTTCCGAATCATCCGACATACCCCGTTGTCCCGACTCGTCGCGCCGGTGTCAAATTCACCTCTCCTCACTCTTCAACTTAGCTCGCGCGGACAACTGATGACCATGGGTCACTACATTCGTCTTGGCGTTGAGTTGATCCGTCACGGCGGCGAGCTTGCGCCGCTTCTCATCACCCGCCCCAAACATATCCAACTGCCGCGCACCTTCATCGATTCCGGAAAAGCGAATGCTAATCAATCGGAGTGGCCGCTGCTCGCGCCATGAGGCCTTCAGCAAGGGAGCGATCAGGGGATAAAAGAACGATTCAAGATCAGTCCCTTCCGGCAAACTGCGCCCGTGCGACTCCTGCGTGAAATCGGGATAGCGGACCATCAATGTCATGGTTCGGGCACGTTTTCCGTCAGCACGGATCTTCGTCAAAAGACTATCCACCATCCGCTTCGCGACACGTTCGATTTCTTCAACATCACTGATATCTTTTGAAAACGTTTCCTGATGGGAATAGCTCTTCGCATCATCGTGGTCGGTGTGAACTACACTGTCGTCTTCGCCCCGAGCTCGCGACAGCATGCTGCGCCAGCCACGACCAAAGAGTGACTCCAGCTGGCTTTCGTTACGCTGCACCACTTCCCCAATTTTAGTGACCCCACGCTCCTTAAGCATGAGCTGGGTCTTCTTACCGACTCCCGGCAATTCTCCAATCTTGAGTGGTGCGAAAAACGCCTGCTCGCGGCCAGACTCAACCACTTCAAATCCACGTGGCTTGCGGTATTTCGAAGCAACTTGTGCGACCAATTTATTCGTGGCGATACCGACCGAAATGGGAATGCGCAGTTCGTCCCACATGCGTTTTTGCAGACCGCGCATCACCGCGACAATTTCCTCGGTAGAGCGATAACCGCATGGCGTCAGATCCAGATAGCCCTCATCGACGGAATTGCGCTGCACATGCGGAGTCAGCGTTTCGCACAGATCAAACATTTGCCGCGAGACCTTTCCGTAGAGTCCCGACGTATGTTTAATCAGAATCAGATCCGGGCAGATCTTGAGCGCACGAGCCGTGGGCATGGGAGTGTAAACCCCACAGGCGCGAGCTTCGTAACTGGCCGAAGAGATGATCCCACGATCTCCGCCTCCGCAGGCACATTTGGTGCCCCGTAATTCCGGCTGCACCGCTTGTTCACACGACACGAAAAACGCATCGGCATCGATATGAACAATGGTTGGTAGACGCGGCATTCACCACGTCTACCAGATTCGAAACGTGCGACAATCCCGGGATGGGATTTATGTCGAATAAGCCTAATCCTTCATTGCTGATGCAGTATCGATTGTAGGGCGGGATCGCTGATCCCGCCAACGAATACCTAAAGACTTAGAAGGCGGGGTCAGCGACCCCGCCCTACACCAATCCCCGTTATTCGAAGGGCAAATAATGCATTGGATTAGTTTAATCCTTCAATCGATTAGCTCTTGCTGTTGACCCGCTTTGAGTGCCGCAGGTCGATATCATCGAGCGCATCGATATCTAAACTTTTGCAGACGGCGGCGATTTGATCGGCCTGGATATTGCCGACCACATTTACGAAGACGGCCTCGTTGTTATCGTCTATGATGGTGACAACGATGCCTTCAATCGAGTCGTCAGCTCCGAGCTTGATATAGACATCGACGGCTTCTTTTTGGCCCTTCTCGCGAACTTGAACCGTAGGCTCCCATCCTTCTGATTTGAGGTGCGCCTTTACATCGGCGATCTTGGAGGCCGCATCGGCGCGATTGCTTCGGTCGAGTTCAACGATATTTACCCGCACATGCTTGATACTACGGATTAGTTTCGCGACTTCGGCATCTTCAAAAGAAGCGACCATGGCCGCAAATTTAAGCAGGACCGGACCAACGGTGACTTGCACCACGCGACCCGATTCGGTCGGCATGAATGAGTTAAAATCAACTTGGCCACTGGGTGACTTAGCCGAAGCCGAAGTAGCGAAGGCCGCCAATAGCACGAGGAGAGCAAAACTGGAGCGAAGGAGTGTTTTCATGGGAGGAATAATTGAGGATTGGAAATTGACCAGAAAGGTCGTGTTTCCCTCAGAACCCACGAGGGGCCACGAAAGTTACAGAATAACTCTGCTTTATTTTGCCGTGCGCTTCTTTGCCGCGACCGGTTTGCCCCACTTCTTCAGTGCCTGCCCGGTCAGCGAACGCTTCGCCTTTTCAATCCCTTCGCGATCGCCCGCGTAGATCAATTCACCGCCTTGCTTGCCACCGCCCGGTCCGAGATCGATCAGCCAGTCGGCTAGATTGATCACATCGAGATTGTGTTCGATGATGATGACCGAGTTGCCTGCATCGCGCAGTTTGAAGAGCAGATCCATCAGCTTTTGAATATCCGCCCAGTGCAATCCCGTGGTCGGCTCATCCAGTATGTAGAGCGTCTCGCCCTGCTGCTTCTTGCTCAACTCTAGCGACAATTTTAAACGCTGCGCTTCTCCACCGGAAAGCGTGGGTGCGGGTTGACCCAGTTGCAGATAGCCGAGCCCTACCGCATCAAGCGTTTCCAGTTTATCCACCACACGTGGTATATTCCGAAAGAGCGTAATCGCCTCGCGCACGGTCATCCCGAGCACATCCGCAATCGAGTGTCCGTGAAACATGACTTCGAGCGTCTCGCGATTGAAGCGTCGTCCTTCGCAACTTGTGCACGGCGCATAGGCATTGGCCATGAATTGCATGTCGAGCTTGATCACGCCGTCGCCCTGACAGCGTTCGCAACGACCACCGCGCACATTGAATGAAAAACGCCCCGCTTTGTAGCCACGCACTTTCGCCAATGGCACTTGGGTATACAAGGCGCGCAACAGATCGAACAGCCCCACAAAGGTCGCCGGGTTCGAACGCGGACTGCGCCCAATCGGGCTTTGATCTACGAGCACGAGTTTCTCAAAAAAATCGAGATTCTCAATCGAGCGATGTTTGCCGGGCAGTGACTTCGCGCCGTTGAGTTTTCGGGCCGCCGCTGCGGCGAGGATCCCGTTGACCATCGTGCTCTTACCCGAACCGCTCACACCCGTCACACAGGTGAGCAAGCCCACCGGGAATTTCACATCGATCTTTTTGAGATTGTGCTCCTGAGCTTCCCGCACCGTGAGCCACGCGCCATCCGGACTCTTCGCCACGGCATCGCGCTCCACCTTTAGCATGCGCGACAAATACGCGCCCGTCGCCGAATCGCGCACGGGAAGTTTCATGCAATCGGCGGCCGTGCCTTGAAATAGAATCTGCCCACCCTCGGTGCCTGCACCGGGTCCAATTTCGATGAGCTCATCGGCGATTCGCATCGTGTCTTCATCATGCTCAACCACCAACACGGTATTGCCGCGATCCCGCAGCGAGACGAGCTGCTCGAGGAGGCGTTCGTTGTCCGAGGGATGCAGCCCCACGCTCGGTTCATCGAGCACGTAAATGACACCCATCAATCCCATTCCTAACTGAGTGGCCAATCTCACGCGCTGGGCTTCACCGCCCGACAAAGTCGCGTAATCACGATTTAGCTCGATATAGCCGAGACCGGTATCGAGCAGAAAATGCATGCGTTGCTCGATTCCCGTGACCACTTCTTTCAGCGCTTCATCTTCGCTAAACTCCGCGACTAATTTCTGTGCGAACTCATGCGCCGCATCCACATCCAACGCCAGAAATTCCGGATAGCTCATTCCGCCCAAACTCACCGCGGCACTGCGTCCATTGATGCGCCCGCCTTTGCACTCGGAACAGGTCCCACTCACCATGAAAGTCGTGAGGCGCGCGCGAAAACCATCGCTCTCCGTCTCGCGGAAACTCTCTTCAAGGTCAGCAATCACGCCCTCGAAGCGCATCGTTTTGGCGACCCGCATGCGTTTCAGCTTAAACGCAAATTCCCGCGAACCTCCTCCGTGCAAGATCGCATCTCGCTGCTCTGGCGCCAGATCCTGCCACGGCGTCGTCTGATCGTAGGGCAATTGCTCGGCGAGCTGCTTCAGCAAAGCATTGTGTTTGATGATTAGGTTTTTTCCACCGATGCGCCACGGTTTGATCGCGCCACCTTTCACACTCTTGGTAGGATCTGCCACGATCAATTCAGGCACGAAGCGCAGTTTGCGGCCTAGTCCTCCGCACGTCCCACACGCGCCTTCGCGGTGGTTGAACGAGAAATGCCGCGGTGTGAGTTTATCAAACGTATCGCCACAGATTTCGCAGGCCAGATGTTGGCTCAGCAGTAGCTCGCGCCAGGGCGTGTCGCGATCCTTTTGCGCCAAAATGATCGCCCGGTCGCTCCCCTCACGAAACGCCAGCTCGAGCGAATCCGCCAGACGCGAGCGTTGATCCGCAGTCGCCACGATCCGATCCACCACCAAATCCACCGCGACCTCCTTCACGCCCTTCGGAATGATATCAGCGTTATCCAGATCGACGACTTCGCCGGCGATCCGCACGCGTTGAAAACCGCGTTGACGCAAACGTGGAAGTTCTTCGCGGAGCACACTCGGTTTCGCGACCATGCATGGGGCGAGCAACATCAAGCGTTCGCCCGCGCAACTCGTGAGCACATGTTGCACGTTATCATCCAACGAGCGGCGCACGACTCGTCCTCTATCCAGCGGACAGCGTTGTTCGCCAGCGATGCTCCAAAGCAGTCGGGCATAGTCGGCGATTTCCGTCACCGTGGCGATGGTGCTGCGGGGCGACGAACCACCCGTGCGTTGCTCAATCGCGAGCACTGGTGAGAGGCCGTGAATAAAGTCGACATCGGGTCGTTTCAATTGATCGAGAACCTGTCGCGCCTGGGTCGAGAGCGACTCCATATATTTGCGGTAGCCCTCCGCGTAGATCGTATCGAAGGCCAGCGAAGATTTGCCTGAACCACTGGGCCCCGTTATCACGACCAACTTCCCCCGGGGAATCTTCAGTTCAAGATTCTGTAGGTTATGTTCACGAGCTCCCTTAATGTGGATGTGAGTGGCGGCTTGCATCGAAGAATGATCAAACTACCGAAAATGAGCAGGGAGCAAAGCAGGAAGTCATTTTACCCTAATTCCATGATTATTTATGACTTGAGGGAATCTGTTGAGCAGTCTCGGATGGTGGCAGTTAAATAGATCTTTTAACCACAACCCCACCCAATATGAAGGATACCTCTCTGCCTAGGTCCGCCCATCGGCTGAACGGCCTGTTGTTAACCGCCCTTGTCGGTTTTGCATTCTCCCCGTTACAAAGCGTTGCTTTCCAATTCGAGCAAGGTGAATGGAGCGGCAGTTTCGATACCAATATCTCCGTCGGCGGACAGTATCGCCTGAATGACCCCGATCCGAAATACTACAGCCGCACGAGTGGTGGTTTACAGAACTCCAGCAATTCGGATGATGGCAATCTCAACTACGAGAAAGGTTGGGTCTCCACTCTGTTCAAGGTCTCCCACGATTTCCAATTGAGCCGCGACAACTATGGTTTGTTTCTGCGCGGGTATTATTTCACCGACGGCAGATCCGATTCGACCAAGCGCACTCCGCTTTCCGACCAAGCCAAGGATCGCGTAAAAAGCGGGGCCGAGTTTCTCGACATGTATGTTTATGGCCAGTTCGATCTGGGTGACATGCCGGTCGATCTTCGTTTTGGTCGCCAGGTTCTAAGCTTGGGTGAGAGCACTTTCATCCCCAACGGCAACAACGTCGTTAATTCAGCTGACTTCTCCAAGTTGCGCACCCCCGGTGCAGAGCTCAAAGAAGCCTTCCTGCCGGTAAATATGCTTAAAGCCTCCATCGGCATTACGCCCAATATTACGATTGAGCCATTTTGGTTGCTTGAGTTCAGACGCCACGAGATCGAACCGGCGGGCAGCTATTTCTCGACCAATGATTTTGCGAGTCGCGGTGGTGGCACCGTCTGGCTCGGATTCGGCGGCATCTCCGATCAGGGCGGATTGAATGGCACCGGTATCGGCGGCATTCCCCGCGCCAAGGATCACGAGTATGGCAATTACGACCAATACGGAATTTCCACTCATATCTATACCAACAGTGGAACGGACATCGGTCTTTATTATGCGCATTACCACAGTCGTGCCCCCGTCATCAGCGCACGGACTCCTAAAGGGCCCGTGAGTAGCGCATTGGTTGTTGGCACCGCATCCAGCATCGCAGGGGCGCAACTGGCTCCAGTAATGATCGCCAACGGCTTTCCCCCTTCAGCTATTGCCTCGACGCTCCAGACTTTAATCGGTGCTGCGTTGACCGGAGTTCCGGCCGCCGCACTCCCAGCGAGCATCCAGCCCTACTACCCGACCGCTCAGGCCATCGCGGCTGGAGCCCGCCAAGTCGGATTGCTGACCGCGGCGCAAACAGGCCGCTACTTCATCGAATACCCCGATGCCATCGATATGCTCGGCGCGAGTTTCAACACCAGTCTCGGCAGCACCGGTATTTCTTGGCAGGGAGACGTTTCTTTCAAACAAGGCGTTCCTCTTCAAGTGGATGATGTAGAGCTACTATTTGCTGCTCTCTCCGCTCTCGCCCCTCAATTCGGCGCGAGTAATCAGGTGGGCAACTATCTTGGCCAATACGACAAGTATATCCAAGGCTACCGTCGGCACAACGTCTGGACCGCTCAGACGACCATGACGAAAGTCTTTGGTCCGACCCTCGGCGCGAGTCAGCTCGCGGTTGTGGGTGAGGTTGGCGGCG
>Ga0075118_10000689_pt1 | contig 28890 bp, 19 predicted proteins | sample AntAceMetag02UKE_FD_69794 | JGI IMG/M metagenome (GOLD analysis project Ga0075118, IMG submission 69794) | Saline lake microbial communities from Ace Lake, Antarctica - Antarctic Ace Lake Metagenome 02UKE | ecosystem: Environmental > Aquatic > Non-marine Saline and Alkaline > Saline | place...
TGCAACTCTATTTAGACGAATTTTGCTATAAACTAAACAGAAGATACTTTGGAGATAGGCTTTTCGATAGAATCACCATTGCAATGGCTTCGAGCTTATGTATACATGCGGACTAGCATATTTTTTATTTATGACAAAATTGTCGCGTCATTTGCGCAAAACTAATAAAAGTTTCCGAAATAGTTATATCATCCTAGAGATAAGCATATAAGAATCAGCCACTAAAAAGAAAATACTAGCGTAGCGTATAGTTGAAACTACATGAAAAGAACTTCCGGTAGAGTGAAAACCCAAGTTAAACCGTTTAACCCCGCACTTGCCTTAACGGCAATACGTTAGCATTCATTTAGCCAGATATGAAAACCCAAGTTTCAACTAAAGGAAAAATCCCTTTTTTACTAATTTATATTGGCGTTATTGCATTTTTAGTATTTGCTTTTGCATTTAGAACTACTAATCGTCACGGAGGAGAATTAATTGAAAACTTTATTGTTAGCCTTGGAGGCTTATCACCTTTAATTCTGCCCGCCCTTCTATTACCTTCATTTTGGATTCTCAAAAAAAAAGTGCCTTTTGAAATATCCATCGAATCCGATTACATAACATTAGGCTATTCTAAAACGCATATAAAAAAAATAAGTAAAACAAAAATGGCCTATTCGGTGCATCACCATAAATTTCATTCAGTGATAGTCTTTTATTCAAAATTGAGAGCTACACGAGGACACTTATTGTATAACTCAATAACCGATATTGTAGCAACCAACATCCCGTTTTCTTGGAATCCAAACGCATTGAGGAATATTGAAACTGAATTACTGAAAAAAGGATTTGAGCGAAGAGAGATTGAGGATAATAAGATTTTCATACTTAGAATAATTGGATAAAATGAAATGCTAATAACCAATAAAAGGCAAATGCTAGGATAGTGTAAATTTGAAACTGAATGCCACGAACGACGCATGTAATGAAACCCAAAGTTAAACTCTTCGCCTCCGCCCTTTCCTTAGTCGCAGTACGTTAGCAGTAAGAACTGAATGTTGCATTTAAATCTCATGGTTGCGGCATGTTAGCGCTGATTTAAATCGGACTCATTACTTTAGGATTGTTCACATTGGGGAATAAGCCTACAACTGACTCTTGTATGATTTCTTGTAGCGCTTTTGCTAATTGTTTCTTTACAAAAAATTTATGCGTTAACAAGCCAATTGAACGCACAGGTATTGGGCTTTCGAATTCAATTATGTTTCTCTTATCTTCATTTCCCAAATCAAATGAGGCTAAATAAGGAATTATTGTAATCCCTTTGCTCGCTTTAGTAAAATTCAATAAGCTCCCCATTGAACCCGATTCAAATTCAAAGTTTACATTGTTTTTCGCCTTTAGGTTAGACAACTCACATATTTTAAAAATTTGGGTTCGCAAGCAATGCCCTTCTTGCAGTAGCCACAATTTGGAATAATCTAAATCCGTTACAGTAATTTTAGACGTGCTTTTTTCATCCCTACAATCATATACCAGGAAAGGCTCTGAATATAGCTCTTGCTCTACCAATTCATCGTCTTCTATTGGAATAGCAAGCAAGCCAATGTCAAGTGTCCTTTTCTTTAAAGCTTCCTGTATTTGAGCTGTGGTCATTTCTCTCACAACAATATTTATCTTAGGGAAACGATCAGCGAATTTGGTTAAAAATAGAGCAAGAAGATAAGGAGCAACCGTTGGAATAATTCCAATTTTTAGTTCACCAACCATCTCGCCCTTAAGCTCTTGAATTACATTTTTAAGCGATTCAACTTCATGAATAACTATTCTTAGTCTATTAATAATTTGCTCTCCTTCCTGGGTAATTGAAACTGGTTTCGTTTTTCGATTAAATATCTTCACCCCGATCTCATTTTCAAAACGGCTTATCATAGTGCTAAGAGTTGATTGAGTAACAAAACACCGTTCTGACGCAGCTTCAAAGTTTTTTAAATCTACTACAGCTAATACATACTTAAATTGTTGAATATTCATGATATTACAAAAATACGCAACATCTACTCTATCAATATAGACATCTAAACTTTAGTTTTTGTAAATAATAACAAGCGTATATATTTGTTTCATAATTAATCTGAAAACAAATAATTATGCAAATAAAATCATTCATAGGGTTTGTAAGTATTATACTGCTGGCGGCCTGTAGCGACAAAAACACACAAGACATGGAAAAAAAAGGAGAATGTCCATTTGGTTTTGGTAAAGAGAAATCGACAGGACAAATAATTAAAGGGGAAGGAACTAGCAACAAAGATTGGTGGCCTAATCAATTGGACTTAACTGTACTTCGTCAAAATGGCTTAATGTCTGACCCAATGGGGGAAACTTTCGATTATCAAAAAGAATTCAATAGTTTAGATTATGATGCGTTAAAAAAAGACATTAAAGAAGTACTAACCGAATCACAGGATTGGTGGCCAGCGGATCATGGTAATTATGGTGCATTTTTCATAAGAATGGCTTGGCATAGCGCAGGAACGTATAGAACAGGTGACGGTAGAGGTGGTTCTCGAGAAGGGCAACAACGTTTTGCCCCACTAAATAGTTGGCCAGATAATGGCAATTTGGATAAAGCGAGGAGGTTAATTTGGCCAATTAAACAGAAATATGGTAAAAAGATTTCTTGGGCAGATTTAATTATTTTGACTGGAAACGTTGCTTTAGAATCTTCAGGATTCAAAACAATTGGTTTTGCAGGAGGTAGAAAAGATGTTTGGGAACCGGCAAGTAGCGTTTATTGGGGTTCTGAAACCAAATGGTTAGATGACAACCGCTACTCTGAAGATAGAGAACTAGAAAAACCGCTTGCTGCAGTGCAAATGGGACTAATCTACGTTAATCCTGAAGGACCAAATGGTAATCCAGATCCAAAATTAGCCGCAATAGATATTCGTGAAACTTTTGGTAGAATGGGTATGAATGATGAAGAAACTGTTGCATTAATTGCTGGAGGTCATACATTGGGCAAAACTCATGGTGCAGCAAGTGGTGATCATCTTGGAGCAGCACCAGAAGGTGCAGGAATTGAAGAACAAGGATTTGGATGGAAAAGTAATTATGGTACTGGAAAAGGAAAAGATGCAATTACTTCGGGGTTGGAAGTAATATGGACTCCAACTCCAACAAAATGGAGCCATGCTTTTTTAAGCACTTTGTTTAATAATGAATGGGAATTAACAAAAAGCCCAGGAGGTGCTCATCAATGGGTAGCAAAAGATGCTTCCGAGATTTTTCCAGATGCTTTTGACTCTGAGAAAAGGCACAAACCGACTATGCTAACAACGGATCTTTCATTGCGTTTTGATCCTGATTATGAGAAAATTTCAAAAAGATTTCTTGAAAATCCTGAAGAGTTTGATCGTGCATTTGCAAAGGCTTGGTTTAAACTTACCCATCGTGATATGGGGCCAAAATCTACTTATTTAGGTTCTGAAATTCCCGCAGAAGAGTTTATTTGGCAAGATCCTATCCCAGTTGTTAACCATGAATTAGTTGATGCTAAGGATATTAAGGTATTACAATCTCAAATATTAAACGCTGGATTAAGCTCTAATGAGTTAATTTCTACTGCTTGGTCTTCCGCATCAACATTCAGAACATCTGACAGAAGAGGTGGTGCAAATGGAGCACGCATAAGACTAGAGCCCCAAATAAATTGGGAATGCAACAACCCTGAACAACTCAAAAGAGTTTTGAAGGTATATGAACTAATCCAAAAAGATTTTAATGCTAAATCTGAACGTAAAAAAGTTTCAATAGCAGATTTAATTGTTTTAGGAGGTAATGCGGCTATTGAGGGAGCTGCAAAAAAAGCAGGCTATTCTACAGAAGTACCTTTTACTCCAGGTCGTATGGATGCTACCCAAGAACAAACAGATGTTGAAAGCATGTCAGTTTTAGAGCCTATTGCTGATGGTTTCAGTAATTATCAAAAAAAGCAGTACACCTTTACAGCAGAAGAATTGTTGATAGACAAAGCGCAATTATTATCATTAACAGCTCCAGAAATGGCTGTATTACTAGGAGGTATGCGCGCACTTGATGCAAATTATAATGGTTCAAAAAAGGGTATTCTCACATTGAATCCAGGGATTTTGACGAACGAATTCTTTGTAACTCTTTTAGATATGGATATTGTATGGGAAGCTACAACAGAAGATAAATTAGAATTTGAAGGGAAAAACAGAGAAACAAATGAAGTAAAGTGGATCGCAACTAGAGCAGATTTAATTTTTGGTTCTAATTCAGAACTGAGGGCAATAGCAGAGGTTTATGCTAGTAATGATGCCCAAGAAAAGTTTGTGAAAGATTTCATTCGTACTTGGGTAAAAGTTATGACCCTTGATCGTTTTGATTTAAAATAATATCAATTAGGTATAAAAGCAATAGCGGTTTGGGTGAATACTCAAATCGCTATTACTTTTGATTAATTATTTTTATATCAGAAAATTAAGTGCACACAATCCGCTTATGCCCTTATAATAATAGTTAAGCAATAATTATTCCGTGAAGCTCTGCATGCAAAAAGCTATTCCATATCTATCGCAAGGAGTATTTGGGTTGATATTTCTTTATTGTATGACATACATATTTGACGGCCTCTTGGAATTTGGTATTACGTATTCTTTTTTCTACTGGATTTGGTTATCCTATGTTACGCGAAAATCAACTCTACATGCAAAGACCAATTATTATGGAAAATCTGTAACAGACATAAATATTGTCCTAACTATCTGCTCTCTGTTTGGTCTTTTGGTTTTTCTTTTTTTATCGGCTTCATTTCTAGCGAGAATGTTATTTGGTTATTTCAATATATATCTGGTAATCACTTTTGGTATGACTCTAATTTTCTTGATTTCAATAATTACACATGGTATTATTGCCATAAATAATATCAGAGTGATTAACCAGAAAATTACTATAACTCGAATACTGATAGGACTTTTAATATTTCCGATAGGCATTTGGACTATTCAAGAGACATTAAAAATAACCACGGCTAACAATTAAGTACTAACGAGTAATAGAAGAAGTTGTAGTAAATTTGACATCAATGAAATTTAATAACCAAAACCCGAGTTCCGCTGGAATCGCCATGAGAGGCCTACTTATCTTAACCAAAAAGTAGTTGCGTTTTAATCCGGTCATGTCATCTCACTTACCTCTACAAACTATTATAGTTTTGAAAATAATCGTCTTCGCATTTTTATCAATCATCCTATTTCAGTCTTGCGAAATTCAATCGGAAAACGTTGATAATTGTATTAACCCTTCGGCACTCATGAACACCAACATTGGTGACTCTATTGTTCTTGATTTGACAAAATCAATACAAGAAAATTACAACTCTATTGAACGACAAACCAAAACTGAAATTTGCAACACCGTTGGTCAATATTCTGCAGTTGTAAAAGTTGGAAATGATACTTTTCAACTTAATTTTTTTACGGACAGAATATGCCAAGAAGCCGAAGACAAATATCCCGTTGGATATTTAACTGCGCATTTTCATACCTATGATATTCTACTCAATGACTTCAATATGATTTTATTTGATGGCAAAGTTTTAAGCCTTGACACTTTGGAAATGTCCATCTATAAAAGCTTGCTTAAAGCTGACCTAAATAATGGAAATCAAGCAATTCATTTTAATTTCAATTACGATCCTAATACAAAGTTAACATCGAGATATTCAATTTTCAGATCCTCTATAAATGCATATATGCGATTTATAGAGCATTTGGCAGAAAAGCCTATTTGTGACCTAAGTGATGTGGAAATAAACACACTTAGAAAAAATATCTATCCAATTTTTTGGTTTAAAGATTCGAAACCACCACCACCGAATATCAAAAACATTGATTCCATTTTAAAAACGGATTATATTGAATTAGAACTGAAACCTAATTTTTAAATAGCCCAACAGGGTAAAGCCCCACTTTTACTTATTGTAAACAAGGAAATCAAAGTTTAGGCTTCTGGAAGTTTATCTTAGATTTTCCAATTTGGTCTAATAAAAACGAATACACCTCTTACCAATTCACCCTAGTCACCCAAACAAACTCTCTCGCATTAAAATGCTACAGGCAAGTCGCATAATGAGGTCTCAGCTTCCCGGTCAAACCCGAGCTTTATAGCTCCTCTCCTTGTAAAAAACGTATATTAATCTTTTTTACAAATAATGAAGGCAAATAACTCTGTTCCCGCTAGTGGTATTAGTGGCTTAATTGAAAATTGGCGCAGCGACCTTTTGGCCGCTCTAAGCGTCTCATTGGTGGCGTTACCACTGGCATTAGGCATTGCCGTAGCTTCAGACTTGTCTCCAATGGCGGGAGTAATTTCCTCTATTATCGGTGGCGTTGTAACTACATTTTTTCGAGGTGGGCATGTCTCAATAAATGGTCCAGGCGCGGGATTAATTGCAGTAATTCTTGGTGGTCTAGTCGCCTTAGATGGCAACATCAATTATGTGATGGCAGCAATAGTTTTCGCCGGAGCGATTCAAGCTGCAATGGGCGCTCTTAAAATGGGGCGTTATGCCAAGTTATTACCGTCATCCGTGCTTCGTGGTGTTTTGGCGGCAATTGGAATAATTATCTTTGCAAAACAAGCACATTACGCTCTCGGAATAACTACCAATGCTACCAGCACGATAGATGCCCTAGCCGATATTTTCCACAATCTACCATCAGCGAATCCCTTTGTTTTTTTAATTGCATTGATAGGTGTTTTAGCGCTTATCTTCCATCCTAAAATTAATAATAGGTTTATTAAATTAATACCCGCACCAATGTGGGTGTTACTCTTAGCAATTCCGTTAGTATTCGCATTTGATTTTTTTACAGAACATATTATGTATTTCAATGGAAGTGCATACTCTGTTGGACCTGATTTACTTGTCGATATTCCTAAAAATCCGCTAGATAGTATTATGCATCCTGACTTTGGTATGATCGGTACTTCCGCTTTTTGGCTCACCGTATTATCGATAACTACTATTGCCACCATTGAGACCTTGGCCAGTGCGCGTGCTGTTGACAAGTTAGATCCATTTAAGCGCACGACTGACTTAGATAAAGATCTTATTGGCGTTGGACTAAGTACAATGATATCCGGAGCCATAGGTGGACTTCCTATTATAACTGTAATTGTTAGAAGTACGGTAAACCTAAATCACAATGCCAAGACGAGCTGGTCTAATTTCTTCCATGGAGTCTTTCTAATTCTGTTTATTCTGATTTTGGCTCCTATCTTAAGAAGTATCCCTTTGGCGGCTTTGGCAGCAATACTGATGCACACAGGCTATAAATTGGCTTCGCCCAAAGTATTTAAACAAGCCTATGATGAAGGAATAGAACAGCTATTATTCCTTTCATCAACACTCATTATAACGCTATTTACAAGCTTGTTATATGGAATAGTAGGCGGAATTTTGGTCACCTTACTTTTGCATATGCTCCTGGCAAAAGTCGGCTTCATAACTTTCTTTAAAATGATATACCGATCAGGATCTAAAGTGCATCAATTAGACAATGGAACCTACGTCGTTAAATTGAAAGGAATAGCAAATTTCTTATATGCAATGCAGCTCGACAAGCTCCTTGGAAAGATTCCCAAAGGGGCTATTGTGCGCATTGATATGGCGCAAACACGTATTGTAGATCTTTCTATAATGGAAAACATGATCGATTATAAACGCATACAGGAGAATTATGGTGGGGCAGTAAAACTAGTGGGATTGGACAGTCATATCTCTTCTACCAGCCATAACAGAGCGTTGAAAATTATTACCGGAAGAGTCAATAGACGGATTACGAAACGCCAAATACGGTTGCAAAAAATGGCCATTGCCAATGGCTGGTCATTCGATCGCGAGGTAGATTGGAACACTTCTTATCTCAGAAACTTTCATTTCTTCGATTCGCGCCCAATTGAAATGAAGAGTAATTCGTTGCAAGGAAAAGATCTAGAAAACAATGCTCAATGGGAGATTGCGGATATTGTGTTTGATGAAGGAGCTATGTTTGCACTTGAAGTGTATCAAACTACTGTTCAAATTGTTAAGCTGCCTGTCAAAATACCGCGATTTATTATTGACAAAGAGGGGCTCTTTAATAGAATATCTGAACGCGTGCGGGCTTTTTCTAGATTAAATAGAGCTATTGATTTCACGAAACATCCTGCGTTCTCTCACAAGTTTCATTTAAGTGGAGAAAATGAAGAAGCAATTCGACTATTTTTTACTGACGATCTTATTCGTTTTCTAGACGAAAATGAAATACATCATATTGAAAGTAATGGTGAAGCGCTAATGATATTTAAATACGTTCATATTGTCCGCACGGAAGAGGTGCAAAATATGCTCACCTTTTCAACCAACTTATTAGTTCATATGGGATTAACGAAATAGCTCCTAATTTGCACAAGTAGCCTGTTGCTGTTAGTGAAAATGTTGGTCAATTAAGCAATCAGCATCTATCCTGCAATGAATTTAATCAAACTCACATCATGTTCTTCCATAGGAACTTCATCAATCAACTGACATTCAAACCCGACTCCGATTTTAATTGCATTTGGCTGGGTCGCTAAAAATGTATCGTAATACCCACCGCCATAACCCAATCTGCCTCCTTGAATATCGAACGCCAAACCGGGAACAATAATTAAATCTAATTCATCGGTAAACTCGTGCTCTCCAGCAGGATAAACTGTTCCAAAAACACCATTTTCAACAGCGTTTAAATCACGCAATACCAAGTGTTTTAATTGTGTTTTTTTTAACGTTTTTGGGCAAACTACAATTACCGATTGCGCCAAACAATACTCAATAAAGGAACGAACATCAATCTCCTGACCCATTGGGATAAAACAATGCACCGTTTTCAAGTTTTTGTCTTTTACTAAATCAATCAACTGATCGCAAACTTTTTCGGAGGCTCGTTTTCGTTGTTCAACACTTAAGCGCTTTCGAAGCTCAAACATTTCTTTTCTAAGTTGATCCTTTTGAGTACTAATCATTTTGCCAATTCCAAGGCATCAACCAATTCTTCGGTAAACGGGTTGCGTACTTCAATATTTACAGACTTACCGTCAACATTTATCAAAACAACTACATTTTGAGTAGAGAAATTAGTGGCGAAATCAGACCAAGGTGTTTTCTCTTTCGCATAATAAGGAGCTCCCGCCGATCCATTATTTAACTGATAAATAGTTCTCGTCAATTTTAGTTTTGGCCTTTCCCAGTTTTCAGGATAACGCGGCATAGCCTCGGTAATTTTTGTTTTAGCATAATTGTGCTCATCACCGGTTAATACCGCTCTAACTTTCGAAGATTGGTTAATCATTGCATCCAATAACTCATCTCTACGTTCAATGATTCCCTTTTCTACTTTTTCTCCTGCTACAATTGGACGTGGCCAGTTTTTGCCGTTGTACCACATATCGTCAGCAACGTGTCCCCCGTTAGGGAAAAACGGTGTGTGCAAGGTCACAAAAACGTGATCAATATCCTTATCAGACTCGTATTTCTTCAATTCATCTTTGAACCATTCCAACTGATTGTCCATTATATAAGCATGAATATTTCCTGAAGTACCGGGATATCGATTAAGCGCATATGCATACCAATAATTGGAATTAAGCACTACAACTGCTGCATTTCCATACACATAAGAAAACACGGTTTCATCGTAAGGTGGAAAGTCCTTCGTTTTAGGATCTGGATCATAAGCTGCACCATCTTCCGATTTTAATTCTGATACGGGATTACTGAAATTCGTTGCAAAAATAGCTTCAGCACTTTCAGTTTCAAATGGAAAACGATCAATTCCAAATTCCTCTGCAGTTTCTGGATTAGAAAAATAGGTGACCAATGCCTCATGATTTCCCATGGCAACATTTACAGGAAAGAAAGAGGAATAGGGCTCTAACGAGCGTTTCCAGTTGGCATATTGCAAATTCATTTCTTGTTTTTCGGCCAAATAACCGTTGATCATGTCGCCAGTAAATTGCAAGAACGCCACATTTCTAGCTTGAGAGTATGCCACAATCCGTTGCATCACGTAATAATTGGCTCCGTATAAGTTGCGTTCTCCTCCACCCTGTCCAGCTCTAGAATCACTAGCGTATGCAAACACAAATGGAGTTCTATCTCCTTTTTTAAGATTGGTTTTAAATGCATAATTTCGGGTTACTACTTCTTCTAAACTATACTTATACTCCGTGTTTGGAGATAAACTGCTAATCTTAAAATCAATAGTAGTTTTTCCTTTCGACTCGTAATTTGTATCGTTTACGTTCAATACAATTGGCCCTGGCTTGTTCAACTTCATGGAAATTACCACGCTGTTATCGGTTAGTTGATTGATTGTAGGTCCTTCAATAATCGAGGGAGGCACTCGAAACATGTCATTTTCATATTTGAAACTCAATCGGCCATCGTAAAGCAGCTGACCCTCTAGCCCCATCACTCTGTATCCTAAAAAACCACCATTCGATTTTTCCCATCCACTCATATCGTACTTACCTCTTAGCTGAATAAGATTAATCTCGGTTACAGAAGCACTGATTTTAGCGGTTCTTTTAAAATAGACCGGCATCGGATATTTCCCATCTGTTGGATTAATTAATCCGAAGTAGACTTTACCTGAAGGAACTTTTGGTCCAAAATTGAATTTCACTCCCGTCTGAGTTCCTTGTGGATTTCCTATTAAATCTTGTAGATGAAAACCAACTCCATTGTTGGATTCCCTGTATTCTTTTCCTTTTACCGTGGCAACAGCGTTTTCTCTATCCAAAGAAATATTGGTGTAGACTTTTGGCACTTGAGCACTTACAAAATTTAAAATTGTCAGAATAGAAAAAACAAGTATTAAGAACCTCAACTGCATGTAATTTAAATTTCGGCTAAGATACAAGAGTTAAGAAAGTTGGAGTTTAATAGTTCTCATTAAACAGTGCAACGCAGTTTGAATCGTATTATTCTCGTCTAGAATTTAATGGTTGTGGAGTGCTAGTTCCAGTATCTCCAACAAGGAATAACAAAAACTCTAAACCTGCTTGAGTTCGCTTAGAATAGTAAATTCAGATTCGAAAACTATCGATTGAATATAACTATCAATAAACTTATTGCTTTATAAGGCGACTATTGAAAATAGTTTCACCTTTTTCGATTACCCTCAAAATATAAACTCCTGCAGTTGCTGGCAATTGAATAATAAATGAACTAACGAGCCCTAAGCTTCCCCCATCTACTATTCTGCCCCAACGATCGTAAAGAATAAATTCAATATTTGTTTTCAATTCACTTAAATCAACAGTTACTTTATCGTTTGAAGGAATAGGGAATACATAGATTTTAGTATCACTTTTCGTAAGATCATCAATACCGATTATAATAGTATCTCTAACGATTATGGTATCATATACCGTTATCGTATCGTATTTGGTTATCTGCAAAGTATCATATACCGTAACGGTATCGTAGGTTGTGAAAGTATATTTACAAGTGTCGTTACAGGAATACATTTTATAGATGCTAGAAATTTCAGAAGCCGTTTTTGCGCAATCGTAAAAACGTACATCGTCTATTTTCCCATTAAAATATTGCTGGTTCGTATGTCTTCTTCCGATTAAAGCCTCAACAGGTGTAGCATAATTAGGTTTTGAAGATGCGAAAGTGGTTGTTCCGTTTAACACTCCGTTTACATATAAACTTACCGATTCATTTGTTCTAGTCAGAGCCAAGTGATACCATTGATTCAGAGCTGGCATTTTACCTGTAATGGAACGAAATGCTCCTCCAATACGATTGTAACATCCAGCACTAAAACCATAAAAACCAAAACGTGGGTGGTTATTCAGTACAATATTAACGTCACCTCCAGCGTTTCCAACTGCAACAATGCTACTACTTGTTCCTGAACTTGGCAATTGGCTAACATAGACCCAACAAGCATAAGTCACATTATCCAATGCGTAATCTGTTCCAGTTGGTAATTCAACATTATCGTTTATTCCGTCAAATAGCATTGCAGAACTTGGTTTTCCATTTCTGTCAATGGTATAAACTGGATTTCCAATGGCGGTTCCATTCTTCGCATTTCCTGAGCCATCAGAAGCTGATGCATTAAAACAATGTGAGGAGATTGGAAGACAGGTGGATTGTGCAAATGAACTTATTGATAATAAGACTAGAGCAACGGTCAGTAGTAGTGAGTTTAATTTTTTCATTTTGTTGGATGTTAGCTTTAATTTCATGTGAAAATCAGACGTTTTGTAACCGGTATTACCTCATAATTATAGAGTATTGGTCATATGTTTAATGAATTTGAGGTTACAAAAAACAGAACAATTTCAAATGTAAAGAAAATACGGCTATTCCATGAACTACAAGCAGTTTGCCTTAGGGCTATAGTTAACCAAATAGTTACTTTTGCACACCGATTTTAAGCATTTCCATGAAGTTTAGAGAAGAAATAGAAAAAAGAAAAACCTTTGCGATTATCAGTCACCCAGATGCTGGTAAAACAACATTGACCGAGAAGTTCTTACTCTTTGGAGGGGCAATTCAAGTTGCTGGTGCCGTTAAGAACAACAAAATCAAAAAGACGGCTGCTTCCGATTTTATGGAAATTGAAAAGCAGAGAGGAATTTCTGTTGCTACTTCCGTTATGACTTTTCCATATAACGGTAAAATCGTAAACATTCTGGATACTCCTGGTCACAAGGATTTTGCGGAAGATACTTATCGAACCCTTACTGCAGTTGATAGCGTAATTCTAGTAATTGATTGTGTAAAAGGGGTGGAAGCGCAAACTGAGCGGCTTATGGAAGTTTGCCGAATGCGAGATACTCCCGTAATTATTTTCATTAACAAAATGGACCGTCCAGGACGGGATCCGTTTGATTTGTTAGATGAATTAGAAGAAAAACTAGACATAAAAGTTCGTCCTTTGAGTTGGCCTATAAATATGGGTAAAGAATTCAAAGGTGTGTACAAAATGTTTGACGGAACGTTGAACCTTTTCGATTCAGAAAACAAATCGAAAGTAGCCGAGAACATTGTTCCAATATCTGGTTTAGAAGATACTAAATTGGAAGAATTAGTGGGTCAGAAAGATGCTGATGACCTTCGCGAAGATGTTGAGTTGATTAATGGCGTTTATGATCAATTCGAGAAAGAACAATACTTAAAAGGAAAGCTTGCTCCTGTGTTTTTTGGTTCTGCATTGAACAACTTTGGGATTAAAGAAATGCTGGATACCTTTACCGAAATTGCACCCACTCCGCAACCTGTATTCACAGACAAAAGAGAAGTAACCGCAGACGATGAAAAATTTTCAGGCTTTATCTTTAAGATTCACGCTAACATTGACCCTAACCACCGTGACCGAATTGCATTCTTGAGAATTGTAAGTGGAAAATTCAAACGAAACACCTTTTACAAGCATGTTCGATTAGATAAAAAATTGAAATTTTCCAACCCCGCATCATTCATGGCCCAGAGTAAAGAGGTTATTGAAGAAGCTTTTCCAGGCGATGTTATTGGCTTATACGATACTGGTAATTTCAAAATTGGCGATACCCTTACCGAAGGTGAAGACATGATGTTTAAGGGCATCCCTTCTTTCTCTCCAGAGATGTTTAAAGAAGTGGTGAATAAAGATCCAATGAAGACCAAACAATTGGAAAAAGGCATCCAACAACTCACAGAAGAAGGTGTTGCTCAGCTGTTTACCAAACAACCTGGGAATATTAAAATTATTGGAACAGTTGGAAACCTTCAGTTTGAAGTTATTCAATATCGACTATTGCACGAATACGGAGCGACTTGTGATTTCAAATCTTTGAACTATCATCTGGCTTGCTGGATAACAACCACAGACCAAGGTCAACTGGATCAGTTTGTAAAAGTGAAAGGAAGTGATGTTGGTTACGATAAGGATAATAATCCTGTATTTTTAGCCCCGTCAGCATGGATGTTAGAAAAAGCACGCGAAAATTACCCAGATCTTGAGTTTCATACTACTTCAGAGTTTAAGGTTAAGATGTAGTTTACTACTTCTACCATTGCTATTTGCCTGTAACCGACAGCCAGATGCATGCGTAGAAACCTCAACAACTTCTATTCTGGTCGGTATGCCAATCACTGTATCTGATTGTTCAGAACGTGGCTTCGATAACGTCATAAATATGGGTAACGGTGCCAAGTTCAATAACGCCGAGCAAGTCCCTTATACCTATTTCACGGGCGGATCGTATAGAATATCACTTACTAGTTTCAGTCGAAAAGGAAACAAAAAAGAAACCGCTGAGACTGGAATTACAGTCACCTACCCCAGTGCAAATCAAATACAGGGAAATTGGACCTTAACCAAGGTTGAAACTCGTGAGCAATTAAACATTGACCAAACTGTATCTATTTTCAATTTACCCATAGACAGTTCTCGAACATTCGCCGAGAAATATGAGATTACCGAAGACAGTATTTTTGTAACACATGGAAGCGAGCAATTCTATCTCTTTCAATTTAGAAACGGATACAAATACGAAAATGGAGCTCTAAAAATCAATCAAAATAGTTTTCCAGTAGTGCGCTTCTCCTCTACCGAAATGGTGTTGCAAGGCCCTTATTTTAAAGGATTTGAGTTGTTGTATTTGGTAAGGTAATACTAATTTGCGTTGTTTATAACTCAGCGTAAACAGATCTTAAACCCTTTTTCGCAAAACTTACATTTGAATCAATAAACTTTCTATGGCACTCAATTACATATTCATTGGCTTTTTCTTAATTGCATTCGTAGTAGCGATACTGCGTGTCGTTGGTTATTTCTTCCGAGAATTTTTAGCCAATTATGGTTTCCAATTTGGCGATGCTGATCTAAATGTTTTCCATGCCATAGTGCAATCCACCTTTGATATGACTGAAACTTCGATTTCTATCGTCGTCTACTTGATTGGCATTATGGCCTTGTGGCTCGGTATTATGAAGATTGGAGAACATGGTGGTGCGATTAATATTCTATCTAGATTGGTTGCTCCTTTCTTCCGAAAGTTATTTCCTGAATTACCGAAAGATCATCCTGCAATGGGCAGTATGATGATGAATTTTTCGGCTAATATGTTGGGTTTGGACAATGCCGCTACTCCACTTGGTCTAAAGGCAATGAACGAACTGCAAGAAACCAACTCATCAAAAGACACGGCCAGCAATGCCCAAATCATGTTCTTAGTCTTAAATACTTCAGGATTAACATTGATTCCAGTTTCAGTAATGGCTTTAAGAGCTGCAGGTGGAGCCGCACAACCTTCAGATGTGTTTTTACCAATTCTATTGGCAACCTTTTTTGCAACTTTAGCCGGACTCATTTCTGTATCTATTTACCAGAAAATTAATCTTTTAAACAGAGTGGTTCTTGCCTACTTAGGTTCAATGACATTGGCAATTTGTGTTTTTATTTGGTGGCTAACAAGCCTTTCTCCCGACCAAGTATCTAAAGTAAGCTCCTTAATTGGAAACGGCGTTTTATTTACGGTAATCGTTGCCTTTATTGGGCTAGCCGTAAAACGAAAAGTCAATGTATATGAGTCGTTTATTGAAGGAGCTAAAGAAGGGTTTCAGGTTGCTATTAAGATTATCCCATACTTAGTTGGTATGTTAGTCGCTATTGGTGTTTTTAGAGCCAGTGGCGCGCTCGATATTCTAATTGAGGGACTAAGAGGTGCAATTGCTTTAACTGGACTAAACGCCGATTTTGTAGACGCTATGCCTACTGCACTCATGAAACCGTTAAGCGGTTCTGGCGCTAGAGGTATGATGGTGGAAACCATGAGCACTTTTGGGGCTGATTCTTTCGCAGGTAGGCTGTCCAGTGTATTCCAAGGTTCTACAGAAACTACGTTTTACACGTTAGCTGTTTATTTTGGAGCGGTAAACATTACACGAACTAGATATACTGTGGTCTGCGGGTTAATTGCCGATTCAGTCGGAATAATAGCCGCAATTTTCATTGCCTACTTGTTCTTTCATTAATATGCAACGGATAAAATACAGACAGAATACTGCTTGTATAAAGGCTAAAAATCAATCTCATAGTTCTACGATTCAGCGTGTTTTGTACAATTAGTAAGAGTACGATATTAGAATTTTACTGTTTAATATTTGCAAAACTATTAAGCTATTCTATAGCATTAACCCAAACACCCCAAGCTTTATTGTAGGTATGAATCCTTGTTGTGCTTCTACCATTTAAATCAACAATTGGTTTTTTATCGTTTACCCATTGAAAAATTCCGCCTTTCAAATTATAAATCTCTTTCAACTTTGATTGTTTTAATATGCGCTCTCCTATTTTCTCACTGCGCAATCCAACAGAACAGTATATCAATAATGGTTTTTTAGCATCTAAGAGTTCTAAGCTAAAATCTTTGCTATCCGGATCGATTCTTATAGCACCCGGTAAATGACTCACATCAAATTCTGCGCTACTCCTTGCATCAATAATAGTATAATCGTCCAACTCATCTGAAGATACTCTGATCTGCTCAATTGAATTTGACAATATTGTTTGTGTCATTTTTTCATACGACCATTGCTTAAATACCATAGCGAGAATTAGTGTAAAGCCTAGCAAAGCACCTATAATGAAGAACAATATTTTCAACTTCTTCAGTATAAAAAGGTCGGCCATTATTTCTAAAATCGTTAATTTGGACAAAATCAAAACTTAAATTCATGAAACTTACATTAATAATTACTACCGCACTTGCCTCAGTTGCTTTTGCGTTCTTGGCCTTTACCAATTATACTCCTGACGTTCCAGTGCGAACCGAAGAATATGCAATTATTTCAGTTATTCAAGACGGAAAAAGAAACTACATAAGCACAACTGTAGGTTCTTTACCTACCGAGGAAAAGGAATTTGAAAAAGAAAAGGCAGATAAGAAAAATGATTTATCTCCCATAATAAAAGAACTAGAAAGGCTAAATGAACAAGGCTTTTATCTATTGAATGGTTCTAATGCGGTCGTCCCTTATGGACAAAGCCGCGGTGGTGATATCTTCTACACCTTTATTATGAAAAGAAAAATACGGAGGTAATACTTACTTCAGTAACTCAGGAAATAGCTGAATTGCCTTTTTATAACGCGGAATGGATACAGCTACTACGTAACTCTGATTAGGATTGAGTTTAACGTAATCTTGGTGATATTTCTCTGCAATATAAAATTTCGTAAACTCTTCTACGTCAACAGCAATTGGCTGACTGTATTCTCCCGAATCATTTAGTTTCTTGATATAATTTTCTGTAAGTGTGCGTTGCTCATCTGTTTTGTAAAAAATAATGGATCGATATTGTTTTCCAATATCGTTTCCTTGGCCGTTTACCTGAGTAATATCTCCTGAATTAAAGTAGACTTTAAGCAATTCAGTATAGCTGATTACACCAGCATCGTATGTCACTTCGATAGCCTCTGCATGCCCTGTGCTTCCACTGCCCACTTGTCGGTAAGTAGGATTTTTCTCTTCTCCCCCTGCATACCCTGATACAACTGCTGTAACTCCTTTAACTGACTCAAATATCTCTTCAACACACCAAAAACACCCTTCGGCAAAAACCGCTGAACGCAAATCCTGTTGGGGTTTGAATTGTAAGGCTACTCCGTTAATGCAATAACGCAATCCAGTTGGTTTTGGACCATCATTAAAGACATGTCCCAAATGCGCATCACAACGGGCACAAACTACCTCATCACGCGACATTCCATACGAATTATCCGAACCTACAGCTACACTCTTTTCAAAATAAAAATCGTAAAAACTTGGCCATCCGGTACCTGACTTAAACTTGGTGTTGGAAGCAAATAATGGATTTTGACAAGCCACGCAAAGAAATACGCCTTCCTTTTTGGAATCGTTATAGGCATGAGAAAACGGTCGTTCTGTGCCTTTCTCTCTTGTAATTTCATATGTATCAGCGCTCAACTGCTGCTTCCACTCTGCTTCAGTTTTCACTACTTTATCCGTCCAAGTGGTGTTGATACTTGGAATGGCAACTTGCGCTACATCATCAGTAGTTGATTGTTGTTGGGAGTTGGTGCAGTTGGTGAAAACTGCAAGTACAGCAATTAGTGTTACTATTTCTTTCATAGGTATCTAAAATTGTGAGCAACAAATGTCAATCAATTAAATTGATCAATTGTATGTCTAGAATACAAATACGAATTTATTAGGTTAACCATTTACGCTTTTTTAATAAAGGCAGGTTTTAACATCGTATATTATTGTTGGAGCTCCTTCATTCGATCGAAAAAAAAACGACTGATAATGAAAAGTGAGTTACCATTTTGTTGAATAAAAAAGCTCTCGATCCTTTGAGGCCTATACGCACAAGTGCCTATTCCTCTGATATCACCACGAATGGCTTTTTAGTCAAAAGCTGAATACAAAAATAAAGAAGATTGAGCTAATTAAAGCACCTAGCCGATTTTGCAGGAATCAACAAGTTGTGAATTGCTTTCAATTTGTTCTTTAGTTTCGTCGAACACAACTTCGCTTTGCCCTACAACAACGGGTATAGTGTTGTGAATTGCTTTCAATTTGTTCTTTAGTTTCGTCGAACACAACCAAAACTTCGGATAAAGCACAAAACGGCAAGTTGTGAATTGCTTTCAATTTGTTCTTTAGTTTCGTCGAACACAACCATGTCTTGGAGCATAGCTTCATAAGATTCGTTGTGAATTGCTTTCAATTTGTTCTTTAGTTTCGTCGAACACAACCGTAACTTACTAAATAGCCTGGCATTATGAGTTGTGAATTGCTTTCAATTTGTTCTTTAGTTTCGTCGAACACAACAAAATTCAAATATCGCAGTTGGAAGCTACTGTTGTGAATTGCTTTCAATTTGTTCTTTAGTTTCGTCGAACACAACACACTTGTCATTATACGCAATGCAAGGGTAGTTGTGAATTGCTTTCAATTTGTTCTTTAGTTTCGTCGAACACAACATACCATGTATATGGCGATCACCCTTAGCAGTTGTGAATTGCTTTCAATTTGTTCTTTAGTTTCGTCGAACACAACACCGATGTTGAGGGGGTATTGTTCATTATTGTTGTGAATTGCTTTCAATTTGTTCTTTAGTTTCGTCGAACACAACTATTTGAATACGTTAAGTTTGACTTAAAGAGTTGTGAATTGCTTTCAATTTGTTCTTTAGTTTCGTCGAACACAACAAAGTAATATTTAGCAAGAATGTACAAGGTGTTGTGAATTGCTTTCAATTTGTTCTTTAGTTTCGTCGAACACAACTATAATTTAATAATTTATGATTCACTGTAAGTTGTGAATTGCTTTCAATTTGTTCTTTAGTTTCGTCGAACACAACCAGCATTATTTGTTAAAGCGCCCATATTTTGTTGTGAATTGCTTTCAATTTGTTCTTTAGTTTCGTCGAACACAACTTTCAAAACTGTTTTAACCGCGCGTAATGAGTTGTGAATTGCTTTCAATTTGTTCTTTAGTTTCGTCGAACACAACAATAGAAGTGATATTTAATAAACTGTCATTGTTGTGAATTGCTTTCAATTTGTTCTTTAGTTTCGTCGAACACAACCTACCTAAATCATTAAACGCCATACTCAAAGTTGTGAATTGCTTTCAATTTGTTCTTTAGTTTCGTCGAACACAACTTTTTAGGCTGGAAGCCCTCGTTAATTCGGGTTGTGAATTGCTTTCAATTTGTTCTTTAGTTTCGTCGAACACAACACTAGCAAGAATTTATAATTACACGTTAGCGTTGTGAATTGCTTTCAATTTGTTCTTTAGTTTCGTCGAACACAACCGATTGCGTTTGCAATTTCTACTTCTGTAGGTTGTGAATTGCTTTCAATTTGTTCTTTAGTTTCGTCGAACACAACAGGACGAGAATAATAATTCCAAAATTCATGGTTGTGAATTGCTTTCAATTTGTTCTTTAGTTTCGTCGAACACAACCTTAGTGGCGGAAAGCCTCCCAATGTCGTTGTTGTGAATTGCTTTCAATTTGTTCTTTAGTTTCGTCGAACACAACGGATACGCTGCAATCGTTGAAGCCATGTGAGTTGTGAATTGCTTTCAATTTGTTCTTTAGTTTCGTCGAACACAACATTTACTAAAGCTGGATAAGCAAGCCAATAGTTGTGAATTGCTTTCAATTTGTTCTTTAGTTTCGTCGAACACAACTTTATCGTTGTTGCTAGTTTTCATAGTGTTGTTGTGAATTGCTTTCAATTTGTTCTTTAGTTTCGTCGAACACAACACGAACGAACAGCAACATTTTCGAGCAGCTGTTGTGAATTGCTTTCAATTTGTTCTTTAGTTTCGTCGAACACAACAAGAGGCAATTGAATGTATACAAGTGTCTAGTTGTGAATTGCTTTCAATTTGTTCTTTAGTTTCGTCGAACACAACTTACATTCCACAATTCACAACTAATGCAGAGTTGTGAATTGCTTTCAATTTGTTCTTTAGTTTCGTCGAACACAACTTGAGCTGCAGAAACAACGAATAGAATTGGGTTGTGAATTGCTTTCAATTTGTTCTTTAGTTTCGTCGAACACAACGTTAGCAGGGGAATGAAGAAGCAATACGGGGTTGTGAATTGCTTTCAATTTGTTCTTTAGTTTCGTCGAACACAACTGGTTCTAATTATGGCGGTGGCGGTGCTGGGTTGTGAATTGCTTTCAATTTGTTCTTTAGTTTCGTCGAACACAACCATTGTGCTTAAAGCGGGTTACACCAATCAGTTGTGAATTGCTTTCAATTTGTTCTTTAGTTTCGTCGAACACAACTAGGCGGTGTTATTCAGTTGATAGCGGCAAGTTGTGAATTGCTTTCAATTTGTTCTTTAGTTTCGTCGAACACAACTTTGCCATCCCATTGCTTGGCTTCGAGTGTGTTGTGAATTGCTTTCAATTTGTTCTTTAGTTTCGTCGAACACAACCAGTTTCTTCGCGTTCCTTTCATCATGGGTGTTGTGAATTGCTTTCAATTTGTTCTTTAGTTTCGTCGAACACAACAGAACTTTCAATAAGCGTAACCATGACTGCGTTGTGAATTGCTTTCAATTTGTTCTTTAGTTTCGTCGAACACAACATAGGAGGTTCGATGAAATTGAAGGTCAGATACTTACACTCGATATTAGAATAAAAAAATCAACCTTAAAATAACTCCAACTGTTGTGGTGTGTCTGGTTTATCGGATGCTGAGGCAGATTTAAAAAATTCCATCATTCCAAATTGTTTGTCCGTCAAACTAAACATTACTACTGCTCCTTTTGGAGGTAAAAATCCTTTTGCTCGTTTGATATGTACATTGGAGTTTTCCCTGCTTGCGCAATGACGTGTGTAGATGGAAAACTGCATCATAGTAAATCCATCTTGCAACAATAGTTTTCGAAATTTACTAGCGTGTCGGCGGTCTTTTTTTGTTGCTGTTGGTAAATCAAAGGAGACAAATACCCACATAATTCGATACTGGTTAAGGCGTGATAATAGGGACATGCTCAAATGTCATTCTCGATACTATTTTGCAAGAGCAAAACCACTCGAATGGACCGTTTTAATTTATTACTGGGTATAACATCTTTCTACGTTCGCCTTTATAACAATCCATAAGACTGGCAGTCGTTCTGCTCATTCCAACCATCAGTGGGCTTTGTTGTCCATCTAACTCAACATCTAGTGTTGGAATCACCAATAAGGCTCTTTTTACAGCTGGCGTTAATTCCTCCAAGTCATTAGTATCAAATGCAGCGATAACTTCCAATACCAATTCATCTACATACGGCCGATAAGGTTCCATAATATCGTCTGCCAAACAATGTGGATTATATTTATTTCTATGGTGAATGCCCATGGCGGTATGCAAACCACTACTTACCAGACTACGAGCAACTACTGCCCGAAGAATTGCGTAACCGTAATTCAGTAAATTATTAGGAACTTCCTCATACCGACCTCTCAAAAAACCATCGTCCAGCCAGTTTTTCCAATAATAAGCCGCTGCCCTAGCTTCATAATTGTCTGGATCGCCACTGCGTACTTTACTTTCCCAATAGTGCATGTTATCGGTAGCAATTTCTGCTCGATTTAACAACGCAGCTTGATTCGCTATTTTCTGTTTTATGGTTTGCTGCCACAGTTGTTTTTTGAGTGGTTCTGAGGCATTCAGCTGATATTTTAAATGCTCCGAATACGTATGGTGACTATCAAAAGGCAACATAAATGCCTTGGGCATGTGTTTTTGGTCACAGCTAATTATTAACGCGTTGTTATCCAGCAAGGCACTAATAAGGGCCTGTGTAATGGTAATCTGCGGATGATCCAACATAAGAATACCAACGTCTTCAATTGGACGCGTTACGGCTTCTTTCTTTTCTTTTTCTGGAAATGAAATCTTGACTTGATTTTCTTGTTTGTTCAGGTAAACAGGATTACCGAAATAAAGGGTCTTTTTAATCATGCCAGCTAATACTCACCTATATGAACAATATTTCCAAGATGATTGATTCGAACCTTAGTCAAGCCAATAATTCCTCTTATAGATTTAACACTTCTAAATGCAACATCTTTTAAGCTCTTGTTGTCAAGCAACTGTGTTTCTAAATGATGCCTGAATACGTAATCACGGACAGCACTTTTCCCATATGTCAACTTGCTGAATTTTTGTACCCGAAATAAGTATTTTGACAGTACATTGTAATTATTAAAATCAATTGGGTTAAGCCCATTCCAATCTGGATGAGGAAACAAAAACATTTCATTTTGTTTAAACGACTGCACTAAACTATATCCTGGAGGGGGGCAACTTAGTAAAAAACTTTCATCTTCAATTCCATTTGCTAATACTTCATCCAAAAATTTAGAAGTATCTTTTGGTATAATTGATACTCCATATGTTGATCTTTTTACCGCATTAGTAAAGGAAGTAACAACGTCAATAATATCTCCCTCAGCATTTTGATATAATGCTAAATGATGATTACTACCAGTACTCACAAAATCAACAGGAATTGCTTCACCTTTTGCATTTAATAGTTCATTTCCAATATGGTCTTTTTTAGTATGCAAAGCTTCAGCGTTGCTAACCCCAGTTATTGTTACCCGCTTTAATTTGATACCAGCTTTTTCGTTAAACCAAATTGGGGTTTTATCTAAATCTGAAAATGCTTTTTTGGCGTCATTATTGAATGTATAAAGTCGTTGCTTTAGAATTTCACGAACCTCTAAATCCACAACTTTGTCAATACTCTTTTCATTTTTAAAATTATCAGAGTTAATAGCTTTTCGGATTGTAAACTGATATTCCCAGTTCACTATCTCAACTTTATCAGTAATATATTCATCGGTATTTCCAATTTGAATAGAATTTTTAACAAGCGCGTTTTTACCTGTAAACGCTTTTTTCGGGTCGTGACCAAATTCAGCTAGTCTTTTTAGCAGAGCCGCTCTGACCACTTTTTTTGAAACTGTTTCAATCTTTGATTCGTCAAAACTAGCATTTACCTTTTCTAGTTTTGTAACTCTAACTTTTGATTTACCATAAACCATTTCTTTATGCAATTGGCCTCGTGGCGTTAAAATACGCTGGAAGGCTGTGCCTTTTTCCTTTTTTATCTTGTTTTTATTCCAAGTTACTACCTTATTTTTTGCTTTAAAAGAAATTAGCGTTTGTTCTAAATGCTGTTTTACTTCTTTTCTAAACTCAACCAGAGGCATTGGCGGTATCATTACCCGTTTTCCTTTTTCATTCTCTTTGGTTTCCTTATTTCCTATAGCAATGATGTTTGCATGCTCTTTATGATTTTCGTCTCGCCTAGCATTTAGGTAATTGTAGTATTGAACATGGTTGTGCTTACAATAGGCTATAGCTATTGCATCCATTGCATGGTGTCGGTGATCGTTTCTTTTTGTCCAATCCCGTATTTTTTTAATCTTCTTACCGTCCTTTGTTTCTTCAATATCTATCATATCAAGAGCCTCGTATTTCGGTAGATTCAGCTCCTTCATAACATCAATCAACTGCCAATCTTCTCTCAACTTATCAGTTATTTTTCCTGTTGTTGGAGTTACGTTTCTCACAACTTCCAGAAGCATTTCACGTGCTTTTTTAGCAATGTATTGAGAATTCCTTAAGTCTCTTTCTATAAATCCGTCTTTGATTTTATCCTTTGGAGTAAGCAGTTTGTTGTATTTGGCTTTAGAAATTACTTTTTTCTTGTAAAGCGATTCAATGGTCGAAACATAAGTTTGAAATTCATTTGAATTTTCACCAAATTTCGTTTGCATAAAATCTATTCCAGTTTCATCAGCTTTATCCAAATTAAACTGTCGAGTTGCAAGTGTTTTATTCGAAAAAGAATCATCAAATACTCTCGCTTTTGGAATAATATGTTCAATATCAAAATCTTTAGTGAATAGTTTTTCTAATGGAACATACGTGTTGGTATAAATGGTTTTGTGTCCGTTTTCTTTTAATTCTAAATAAAGTTTGTATTTAATTATATCCTTCTTGGTTATTCGCACTCCTGCACTAAACGGATACAATTTCTTTAATTCTAATTTGTATTCTTCGTGCTTTCTTGTAGCAGCTGCAATTTCTGTAGTCGCTTTTGCGCGCTCCTTGGCACTCTTTTTTAAGTCACGAGCCAGTTCAATTCTTATTTCTTCGGGCTTTCCATACTCTTTTATTATTGCATTGACGACATTTACTAATTGATTTAGAATTTTCTCAACTACAGGATTTCGCAGGCTATTTTTAGGAAGCAATTCCAACGCATCCTTTAACAGTCTTTTGTCGTTTTCTTCCTTAGTCAAAGAATGAGAGTGATTATAGCCTGCTTCTGTGCATGCATCATTATAGCGCATTCCTTGTTTTAGAAAAGGCAGAATTTTCAACATGGCCTTAGTACTTAAACTACCATAGTCATCTTTAAATGCTATTTGAGATAAGATTTTAACCTGCTCCGCAGAAAAACCAAACTTCTCTTGTAAAAGTCGTTCCAGTAATTCATTACCACTATTAGAATCATCGCCTTCATATGAATACAATAAATGCCAAAGCTGAAAACTTGGTAGTTGCTGGTAATCTTTAGTCTCCGAAACTTCATCGAACATTAAAACCTCTGGGTTAAGGTTTAGAAAACTGAATAAATCGTATGTGTTTTTCTGAATTTTGCTGGCATCGTCTCTAAAGTTTATATCGTGACCTGTATCTTCTGCTATTTTTTGAAATGCTTTGTAAATACTTTCAACAGTATGGTTTCCATCTAAACCGTCTTTATAATTCAATTCCCAATCGTTAGGTTTGGCAAATACTATTTTAAGAATTTGAGTTGCAGTTCTACTACCATGAATTGACAGTTCAGAAAATAGCTGGTTTCGTATTTCTAAATCTTCATCTATATCTTGTATTTTTTCTTTTTTTCTTGTCTCTTTATTTCTAAACTCCAAATTATTTAGCAATTGCCAAATTTTAAAATCTTGAAATATTGGCGAAGATTTAGGGCAAGATTTAGATCCAATTCGTACTTTTTTTGGTTTCCCATCTCCTCTAAGTACAGGATTCCCTTCATTATCTTTAAGTTCAATTTCCTTGCTCTCGAATTCACAAAAACCAATGAGTCCCTTTTGCGACTTAAGTTTTCGTTGATAAAAAATAATTACATCGCGGATTTCATTTTTTAATTCATCGTTAAGCTCTTTATGGTGATTGGACTGTAGTTCCCATATCTTCTCGAATTCATCTACATAATCTTGTCTATAAAAAACTTGATTTTTAAGCCTCGAATGTGGGTTTCCTTTAAGTTGATTAAACAGATATTGCCCAATTGTTTGGCTGTTAAAATAAAGCTCTTTGCTTCGGTCGCTTATTTCTCCCAAATAACTACTAGATCCATTTATTTGTCCGTTTATTTCTTGAAGTACAATGGCTAATTCTTCTAGTTCAACCTTTTCTTTTAATGCACTGCTGCGCAGCTCATATTTCTTTTCTTGTATCTCGGTTTTAGTTCCTTTTAGTATTATTCCTTCTATCCCAAAGGGGGATTCACAAATTTTCCAGGTTTCGTTTGAATTTTTGCCTTCCAATCCATGTTTTAAATCTTCAGTTAATTGTTCAGGGTAATACGTGCTTTGAGTTTTCCAAATCCTATCAAATTCATCTCGCAAATCCGATCGGTAAAAGTCTGGTAGTTTCTTTTTGCCTTCTGAAATCAGTTGCAAAGAATACTGCCCAGGAGTTAGTTTTTTTTCGAATAATTCTTTCGCAATTGCCATTCCGTCAATTGCTGAACCATCATTTTCATCTTTTGCTTTGCGGTTGCTTTTATAGCCTCGTTTCTTATTAATCGAAAAAAGAACTCTAGCGAAATTCTCCAAACTAATTTTCTCCGTTGCTGCTTTGCTCCGCAAACTCCATAATTCAAAAGTTGTGTTTTTTCCTTCTTCCGCAATTATTGTTTCAGAAGAAATTATTCCCTTTTCAATAAGTAATTTGGTTAAATGTTCTCTGCGTTGTTTGTATCGCTGTAGGCTTCTTCTTGCTCCTCTTTTTAGTGTTCTATCCGCATTTGTTGTTATCGATTTTCCCTTTGCAAAGTTGGTCTCTTCATCTACTGTTAGAGGAACTAAGCGAACCCCTGTTTTAATAATTGAGGAAGATTCACTTTTTTCGTTCGCCTCATTAATCAGCGCCCATCCTATGCTGGTTGTTCCTAAATCTAATCCTAAAATTCGTTTCATGTCAGTTTATGTTATTACAATTTCTTATATTTGCATTGAAAGCAATTCACAATAAGGATTATTCCGTTGTGAAAACATTTAGCGCCTCGCCTACCTGCGGGGCATTTTTTTGCTCAATACTTTCTTTGTTTAGTTTGACTAGTCAAGAGGTGTTTTTGCTGGTCAGCTATAAAAGAACTGACAAATTATATAAAATCATTAAAATACACTGCGTTTTTTCAAGAAAATGTACTGCACAATAAATCGATTTACATTTCAGAACCAAAAAAAGCCCGATAAAGTGGGCTTTTTAAAATTCTATTTAAAAACGAATTACTCTCCTAACAACACTTTATATTTTTCAAAATTGTGCCTCGCAATAGCTCTACCTAACTCCAGTCCCGCAATATTGTCGGCCTGTATATGATAGCCACCCAGCACTCTTGAAGTCGGTAAGTTTATAGTTCTTTCTACAAATCTATCTTTTAAATCGGGTGTATTGTTTTTACCATTACAACGTTGCCAGCCTTTGGGTATTGCATTTATAGCTCAATGCCAATGACACAAGAGCTATTAGAATTACTATTATGTTTTATATGATTTGCTGTTATTTGTTTTTTAAAGCTTCAACCTCATTTTTTAAAGCTTTTATCTGTTCCTGCTGTTCTTTCACAGCGTTTATCAGCATATAAGTCATGGCACTATTGTCCAAATTATAATATTCGCCATCTAAACCCGGAATTGGTGCCTGCTCAACCATATAGGGTGCAATCTTTGCCATATCCTGTGCTATGACACCCACATATTCTTTCCCCGAACCAATGCCAGATTCCTTGGTATAATGGAATTTAACTGGTTTGATTTGCAGCAATTCATTTAATCCATCTGAATAACTTACCACGCCTTCCTTCAGTCTCGCATCGCTAACAGCCAACCATGAACCGCCTCCAGGTTGAGCATTCGTTCCGCTCTTGACATAAACACCTCTACCAGTTCCAGCGACTATATGCAAAGCAATAGTTTGGTTAGATGATATATGGAGTTTAGCATTACTGGCAGCACCTGCTCCAATGCCAACATTACCAGCGCTATTATTTAAACTTTGGCACAATTGAAGATGTCCGCCAGATATTTTGGCAGCGCCATCCACCGTTAAAGCATATGTTTGATTCGACTTTATTGCGAGTTTAACATTACTATGACCGCCAAAACCAATACCAACATTTCCAGCGCTATTATTTAAACTTTGGCACAAATAAACGCTTCCTCCGGATAATCGAGCACTTCCATTAACATCTAATGAATAGTTTGGGCTAATTGTTCCGATGCCCAAATCACCACTTGAAGTTAAAATCATTTTGTTGGAGGCCGAACTTCCATTGGGGGTATATTGAAAATATAAATTATTTCCCCAATTGGTTAGCCCCCAAATATCTTTTCTTGTTGTGTTTTTGATGCCAAATTGATAATCATTTCCTGAAATCGTTAATTTTTTAGTTGGGGTGAGCGTTCCTATGCCCAAGTTTCCGTGTTTAGCTTTACCACTTGTCATAGTGGTCATGTCAGCGGAAGAAGCATTATTATATGTCCTGTATTCAGTTTTCCAAGGATTCATTGCGTACCATTTTGTACTATTGTTAGGACTTCCATAGCCTATGAACAAAATGTCCAAGTCGGTATCATAAACCATCATTCCTTGAGCAAAACCAGTTCCTCCACTCAGAGCTTCTCGCTGTATTGAAGTCAATCTTGGAATTAGTAATCCTTTAGTCTTGGATTTCAAATCCAAAACAGATTTTGAATCAGGACTACTATTATTAATTCCTACTTGAGACATTAAGGAAAAAGAAATAAACCACAAAGCAAAAAGTGAATAAAAAGATTTCATAACAATTTTTTACTAAAATAAACAAAAGATAAACAAAATGGTATCAACTAAAAACAACTAATGCCTGTTTTCAAGCAATATCATAGACCATAAAAAGCCCGATAAAGTGGGCTTTTTAAAATTCTATTTAAAAACGAATTACTCTCCTAACAACACTTTATATTTTTCAAAATTGTGCCTCGCAATAGCTCTACCTA
>Ga0075118_10000691_pt1 | contig 28818 bp, 20 predicted proteins | sample AntAceMetag02UKE_FD_69794 | JGI IMG/M metagenome (GOLD analysis project Ga0075118, IMG submission 69794) | Saline lake microbial communities from Ace Lake, Antarctica - Antarctic Ace Lake Metagenome 02UKE | ecosystem: Environmental > Aquatic > Non-marine Saline and Alkaline > Saline | place...
TGCAGTCAAAGGCTTTAAAATTGAGTCTAGAACTCCATTAATTCTGTAAGTTCCACCTATTGGAGCACCACCCGAAATTTTAATAACCGTATCATTTAGACAAATGCTTGCAGGAGTAGTTATCCTTGTAATAGGTAATGCATTAATTGTAATTAGTGTGATTGCCGTATCTGTACAATTGTTACCATCCGTAAATTTATAAATCACAAGGTTGTTTCCTACAGATCCAGAGCTCGGTACAAAAAGGCCAAAACTGATAGCTGTTCCACTATAGGTTCCGCCAGTTGGCGAAGCATAATTAAGGGAAAAGGCATTTGAACCATCACAAACATTAGGAATATTCGAAGTAATGATAATTGGAATAGTATCTATTGTTATGCCCGTAACTTTAACAGTGTCGTTTAAGTTGTTTTGATCTGAAGAAAGCGTGGTGTAAGAGCTTAAATTAAAAGTGCCACCAGAAAGTATATTAAAAGTTCCAATTATTACTGTGTCTGCCGCTCCTCCAGTTAATGAAGTAATTGTTGAAGAAAGAGTTGTAGTAATTCCACCCGTAATATCTACGTTAATTCCAAAGCTGGCTTGCGTCGCTGATCCAAAATTGGATACTGCAACTTTTACTTGAGTAGAATCGTTTCCACAACCATTAACAGGATTTAAAATGGCTGTAATTCCTATATCATTTGTTTGACAATAAGAAGAGTTAGAGCTAAGAATACCTGTGATCAATATTATACTAATCGATAGAAATTTTCTCATTTATTTTAGTGTTAGTCTTTTATTTTTTCAAGAACACCTTGAATGTATTAAGACTCAATTATTTTAAGTAAAGGTTTTAGTCTTAAAAAGAGACAGCCCTATGCAGGGCTGTCTCTTTTATCTAGATATTTAATAATCTCTTTATCGAGCAATAATTAATTGAGAACTGATTTGTTCTCCATTTATGTTAATTAAAAGAGAATAGGTTCCATTAGCAATATCGTGAATATGTAATTGCATATCATTTGATTTAAAATCAACAATTTTAGTTTCATTTCTTACCAGTTGGCCTGTACCAGAAACTATTCTTAAATTTACTCGAGTTGAATTTCTAATTCCTTTCAAGTTTATTTTTACATAATCTGAAGCTGGGTTAGGATACGTGCTAACTACAATGCCTGATCGTTCCATGATTCCTACGCAAGTTTCTTCATAACTAACGTTTATTGAATCTCTGCTAGAGCAAACGGCCTGAGTAACAGGATCAGTAACTTTAACCCAAGCGATTCCGTTTTGTTTAATTTCAGTACTATCTCCTGTTGCACCGTTACTCCATAAGTAGTTCATTCCAGAAATGGTTGTTTTTAAAACTGGTGCTTCGTCAGAACCACAGCCAACAGTATCTCCAGTTATATTGAATTTTGGAAAATCTTCTATTTCTATGTTGTTCGTAACGGTGTCAGAACAATTGTCGGTGTTAGTGTACTTATAGAAAATTGCATGATTGCCTAAACCAGCGGCAATTGGATTAAAATTAGAAGTATCTACACTTGCTCCAAAATAAGAACCACCAGCAGGTGAGCCTTCTGACAGAAAGCGTTGTCCTCCATTAATACACCAGAAACCTAATGGACTTAAAAGTGCATTAGGAGCTGCTAAAACTGCAATTTGTCCTAAAGCAGAATCAGCACAACCATTGATATCTGAATAGGAATAAGTAAACGCTTGGTTTCCGATTGAAGTTGTAAATGGATTGAAAATATTAGATGAAATAAAGCTGCCTGAATAAGTTCCTCCGACTGGTATACCGCCCGATAACACCATACTAGTGTCATTTTCGCAAATTTTCAGACTGCCTGAAAAACTTACGTTTGGAGACTGGAATAGATCAAAAAATGCAGTGTCTATGGTTATACAATTGTTTTTGTCAGTAAAGGCATACGTAATAATATTTTGACCTAATGTGCCTTGTTTAGGGTCTAGAAAGTTATTGGTAACTCCAGCTCCACCATATATGCCTCCAATTGGAGTGGCAAACTTTAAACGCAATGTATCTGAATTTGAACATTGACTTACCACATTTGGGAAGTTTATAATTGGGATTGAATGGGCAGAAATATTAACCGTATCTATAGCAATGCAACCAACATTATCCGTCACTTTACAGAAATAAAAACCTTGATTGGTCGCTGTAAAAGTTGCGCTTGTACTTGAATCGTTCCATAAATAGGTTGCATTTGCAGTTGAAGCATTCATTGTATAATTGACAATACCTTCACAGAAGATAGTATCTGGACCTAGATTAAATTGAGGACTAGGTAAGGTGTCTACAATCACCATTTCTCGTTCTGAAGGACAACTTTCTGCCGTAATTTTCCAATTGTAGAAAAAGTAATAAAACCCTGCTAAATTATTAATGGTTTGAGTAATCGACACAGATCCTGTGTTGCTTGTATATGGGAATACAGCCCCAGCACTATTTCTGTACATATTGCTTACAGTAGAGCCAGAGGCGTCTAGTTTGTAACCGTTTCCCGGGTTAATAATGAAACCAACACCTATTTCTATTGCTGATCCATTTCCACTTACAAAAACAGTTTTTGTTTGTAGTACTTGATTAGAAGCATTCAGCAGTCTAATTATCACATTTCCTGATGAACCCGGGTATACTGTTACTGAATCTAAAGTGAACTTTGAACTCGCATTAAATACCAATCCGTCTGTAAACATAGTATAAGTAGCACCTGCTCCTATACCGTTAGAAGAAGGTCCAAATAATGATTTAGAAAAACTGAATGTTTCTACATAAGCAGTATCTGGTTTCGTCACATTAATAAATTTCAAAGCACTGTCTGAAGAAATTATCCTGCTACTGATAGCATCACTGTACCATCTGAAACCGGTGCTTCCATTTTTTGCAATAATCGTAGAATCTGTTCCCGAGCAAATAAGCACTCTGTTTGGAACTGTTGGACTAGCAGGAGTTGCTGCAATTGTGATTGCTCCAAACTTAAGTGTGTCATTTTGTGGTTTTTCATCACCAGTTAGTGCTGTAAAAGCATTGAAACTAATTGTACCACCATTTTTTAAACTGATATTACCAATTGAAATTGTGTCGGTAGCTCCTGCAGCTGAGGAAGCTATGGTTTTAGAAATAGTTGTGTTTACAGAGCCTGTTACTTTTACATAAACAGGAAAATTAGTTTGGGCTAATGCTCCATTATTTTTTATCACTACCTGAAATTTCATTGAATCAACACCACAGCTCCCGTTGATTGGATCAATTACATTGACCAATGACATTTCCTTTAATGGAGTTGTACCAATAAATATTTCGCCAATATGAAGATCGTAATCTTCAGAATCATCGGTAGGGCCATCTTGTGCTAAAAACCCTACTATTATTGCTGAACCTGAATAGGAGGCTATTGAGAATTTGAATTCAGTTAGCGCACTGTCAATAGATGTCCCTCCTTCAATAGCTCCTATAAAGTCCCATGTAATTCCACTGTTAGTTGAAACCATAATTTTTAAGCTATCATCGGATCCCATAGAAGCAGAGCGGCCATTATTCCAGTCGGTTATTGCTGCTGTGAATTTAATACTATCAGTTGCTTTAATAATGATTTTGGGACTTATTAGCCATTCTTCTCGGGTATTGGTGTACAAGTTAATGCGCGCGGTTGTTTGTCCGAGATCAGTAGTTTGAGCAGCATTTGAACTTGTCCATGTAGAGGCAGTTCCTATAGGTATTGGCTTTCCTGAAGATTCATACCAACCAGATTGAACAGCGTTAAGATTGGTTCCTGTAAAACCTGTAAATATTATTTTTTGAGGATTCGGAAAAGTTGTACTGAATGTAAATTTAGCTGGTTTAGAAGTATCATTACTGGAGCAGACTACTTTAATATAAATATCATAAGAAGTAGCAGAACTTAACCCCGTAATAAATGTATAACCACCTATAGCATTGGTGGTGTCTGTTACAGTAGTGCCATTTCCAGGAGTAAATCCGGGAGTTCCGTATTCATAAATGACAGTCTTCCCCGAACCAGTTTTAGAGTCGAAAACAATAAAATTATCCGTGCCAGAAGTTAAAGAATCGCGTATGTTACCAGGCGATTTACAAGTAGGTTCAGAAAAAGTGTATGTCCTTCCAGTATCTGGAGCCGTTGATAAATTAGCGGTTTCTACTGTTGATGAAGCCGTCGGAGTCGCCCCAGTGCCGTTTAAAGACATAAATGTACCAACTCCAGTGCTTGTTCCTGTAACTCCTATACTAGCTGATGGATTGTTTGGGTTACTTGATTCAGGACGGTATATAAACACTACTTTATTTGAGGTTTCGTAAAGTTTTACTTGGAAGGAAATTACTTCTGCTGATGCGGCATAACTCCATTCCCATTTTAACCATTCAATTGTAAAAATCCTATTTGGAGAAGTTCCACTCGTAAGATAAGAAGCTTTTGAACCACTAGCTCTGCCGTCTAAATCATCCCAAAGTGGAGCAATGATTGCATCCCCAACGTTATCCAAATCGTTCGCAAGTCTCGTATTTGAATTGTTAGTGTCAAGGTATAAGAACCCGTTAGAACTCGGTTTTACGTGGTTATAGGAAACGCCTCCAAATTCAAAATTAAAGCCAATTGGTAAGCCAGAACTAACTTCATCATCACCTTCTATGGCATCAATGTCAACTCCACCTGATAATTCTGTGAAGCTACCTGATGTAGCAGAAAATACATAATCTGCTTGAGCCGAAGTGTCTATGTTTAAACTAGATAAAACAATAATAGAAACTGCAGTTAGTATGTTGTTTCTCATGATTCTTATGGATAATTAAGTTAAAATAATTTCATTAAATGTATATTAATTTATTGACTTGAGAAGAATTGATTTAGACTATTATTTTATGAAATATTTAGTCGTGTAATGACTTGTGCTAACTGTATTTTAGCGCCCTAATTATTTGGTTTGAATTTAAAGACTTTAAGTAAATTAACGCTTGTATTGCTATTTGGCATTACTCTATTTTTTGGATTTCAGCTTAAAGATTTGAAGCAGTATTACAACTTTGAGGATTTTTTTCCGAAAGACCATCCTGACACAGAATTTTTCCTCGATTATAGAGACAAGTTTGGCTCAGATAATGATTTTGCTTTAATCGGTGTCAGAAATCAAAAAGGGATTTTCAAACAAGAATTTCTGACAAAGATTGATAGTCTTACAAAGGACTTGAGTAAAATTGAAAACGTTACTGCGGTTATAGGACCAACTAATCTAAAATTACTTAGGAAATTTGATTTGTATCCAAAACCTGTCGAGTTCCCGGTCCTGCATTGGAAAGACAGCTCTAAGTACGCAGCAGATAGTTTGAAAATAGCATTATCTGAGGGGTTTGAATCTCGGTTTTTTAGTCTAGAAAATCAATCGGTTTTAATCTATATTAATCATGTTCCAAAGGTTATTGATACTATAAGTATTCAAATATCTAGGGATATTAATCGCGTAGTTTCCGAACATAATTTTGAAGAGGTTCATCTAGGGGGAAGGGTCGTTGGTCAAACGGTGTATATCGATCTCATAAAAAATGAAACGGTAATTTTTATTGGAACTTCATTCCTGTTTATAATCCTGTTTTTGTTTTTTACTTATCGGAGTTTTACGGGTGTTGTTTTACCGTTAATTATAGTTGGGCTTAGCGTTACATGGACTCTTGGTTTTATGTCATTCTTAGGCAAGACTCTCGATATTGTTTCAACTGTTCTTCCGAGTATTATTATGGTAATTGGAATGTCTGATGTAATTCATCTGACAACACATTATCGAAATATGCTCTCTAAAATGACAAAAAAAGAGGCGCTGATCCATTCTATAAAACGAGTGGGATTAGCAACACTTTTAACATCATTAACCACTTTAGTAGGTTTTTTAACCTTACTCACCAGCTCAGTTAAACCGATTATTGAGCTTGGGATATTTGCTGCAGTTGGATTAATGATTGCTCTGTTTTTAACTTACACCTGTTATGTGGCTTTACTGTATTTAATTCCTGTTCGAAAAGAGGAAATCAATATTCAGAAAAATGAAATCTGGAAAAAAAACATGCTAAAAATCAACCTTTTTGTAAAAGAAAAGCGGAATAAAATTCTGTGGTTTTCTCTTGTTTTGGCTCTGGTTTGTGCTGGATTGACTTCTAAATTAGAGATTAATAATTATCTCCTCGAAGATTTGAGAGAAAGTCATCCGCAAAAAGTTGCCTATCGTTTTTTTGAAGATAATTTTGGAGGAGCTCGTCCATTTGAAGTCGCTGTTTGGGCAAAGAACGGTACCTCAATTTTAGATTCCAATACAATAATTGAAATCCAAAAAGCTGAGAATTTTTTGAAGCAAGGGTATCCAGTTGACATTCAACTGAGTCCTATAACCATTCTTTCCGAAACCAATAGAATTATAAACGGGGGAAAATTAGAGGAATTGAAAATTCCGACCGAAGAACGAGCGTTTAATAAGCTCTTGAAAACCATAAAACGTAATGCTTCAAAAAAGGAAATGACCAAGCTTTTTTCTTCAAATAAAGATACTTCAAGAATATCTGGAACTATTGGAGATTGGGGCAGAAAGTCAATATTGGAGCGAAATGAAAAATTTTACGATTACGTTGCAGAAAATATTGATACTAATTTAGTGCAATTCAGAATTACTGGTTCTGGGCATTTGTTGGATTTAAATACAGAGAAGGTTTCTACAAATGTTATTGAAGGTCTAGTTTTAGCCATTGCACTAATTGGACTTATAGTTGGCCTATTATTTCGGTCTTTTAAAATGACATTGATTTCTATTGTTCCCAATGTAGTTCCGCTGCTCATTACCTCCGCTATAATGGCAATTTTTGGTATTGATTTAAAAATATCCACTGCGATCATTTTTGTAATCAGTTTTGGTATTGCAGTAGATGATTCCATTCATTTCTTAACTCGATTTCGTCTAGAAATGAAACAAGGTAGAACGGTTGATGAAGCAATGAAAAACACGTTTACCGACACAGGAAAGTCAATTGTAATAACCACGTTAATAATTTTAAGTGGATTTATATCGCTCTGCGCAAGTACCTTTTTGAGCACGTTTTATATTGGATTTTTGATCAGCATAACACTCATTGCTGCATTGATTTGCGACTTGATATTACTTCCTGCTTTGTTGTATTGGGCAAATCCAAAAACGAAGGATTAGACTGCTTCAGTTCTTAAGATCAGTTCAGTTATTTCAGGTCTAATTCCCGATCGTCCGGGAAAACCAAGAAAGCCAAAACCACGATTTACATATAGATGCTTTTTGCCTTCCGAATATAAGCCAGCCCATTTTGGATATTTAAACTTCACAGGGCTCCATTTGAAAAATGGTAAATCAATTCCGAATTGCATTCCGTGAGTATGACCACTCATGGTTAATGCAATGGCGTGTTTATGGTTTTTTACCTGTGCATCCCAATGCGATGGGTCATGAGACATAAGTAAGGTAGGAGCACTTTTAGGAATATCATTTAATGCTTTTTCCAAATCACCGTGTTGTGGAAAGGGCGGAAGGCCCCAATTTTCGATACCAGCTAAATAAAACGTTTCGTTTTCCTTTTCAATTTTGACGTGTTCATTATCCAATAATCGAAATCCCATTTCAGAATGAATTTCATGCAATCGTTCTAAGTTTTTCTTTTTGTCGAGTTCGTTTGGCCATTGCATATAATCAGCATAGTCGTGATTACCTAAAATAGCAAACTTACCATGTTTGGCCTTCAATGCTTTGAAGTAGTCAATGTAGGGTTCTGCTTCTGTTGCTAAATTGTTGACCAAGTCACCAGTGAATAAAAGCAAGTCTGGTTTTGTAGCTTTAACAGCTTCAATTCCTTTATTGAAACCAGAGATACTATCAAATGTTCCAAGATGTGCATCTGATATTTGAACCACTTTAAATCCATCAAATGCCTTAGGTAAATTCTTAATATTGACTTCAACAGTTCGAGTTTTGAAATGATATTTACCGAATACAACACCGTAAACTAGAAAAAGAATTAAACTGAAAGAGGCAACAGCTCCTGAGTAATCTATAAACTGATTGATTTCTACTGTTCCAAGGTAACCGACTGCATCACCAATTAGTAAAACGGGAATCAATAGTAATTTTGCTACTATCCAACCAAAACCAAAACTGACAAAAACATTGCTCCAGTAGGGGTAATATTCTTGTTTGTTTCGAACCGATAATAAATACCGAATCATTCCGAAGTAAGAAAGTGCAGCAATACTGAAATAGATTACTGAAAATGCAATTCTATATCCTTCAAAATAGGGTAGAAATGAAAAAAACGGGAAAAGTTCAAGCAGCAGAACAAGTGCTAGGATTAGGAAAATCATCGCGCAAAATTAGTTGAGGTTTTAGCCCATACCGTATACATTAGAAAATGCTTTGATAAATAATGATAATCCAACTGAACTAGAAGATTTCTAATTGTAAACAAGCGATTAGTTTTGTCGAAAATTAGAAGTATGCCGAAGTTTCGTTTGTTGGGCCATGAGGAGCTCAAAGAGTTTGAAAAAGAGTTTATTGATTATCTTATAGTTAACGGGATTACTGGAGAAGATTGGACTCGAATAAAAGAAGTACAACCTAAAGAAGCCATTAAAATAATGGACATTTTTAGTGATGTGATTTTCGAAGCAGTAATGCGGAAAATCGAATTTCTCGAGATTCGAACTTCAAAAGAAGTGCAAACCTTTCAGTGTACCAAAACTAAGCTGGTGATGGTGGGAATGAAAATAGATCCTGCAACTGAAATTGATTTTATGATTCCAGAAGATATTGAAAAGGCTATGCAAGCACCTCCTGGAAATATTGAGGTTTATACTGCTAGTCGAGAGTACACATTGGAGCGCGAACAAGAATTGTTTGCAATGACCGAAAATGGCGCTCGAATTACAGACGGAAAACTATTTAAAGCATTGAGCCTAGCAATGGCTGAATCGAGTGATTCATAGAAAAAACCGATTTACAGTTTCTTAAATTATGCTGAATTCAGAATTCAAATTGAAAGTATATAAAGCTTGCGAAAAAGTAGTTTTAGAGAAACGCAAATTACTTTCTCAACAACTTGATTCTGCAAGATTATCGGCTAATTCAGAAACAAAAAGCTCAGCTGGTGACAAACACGAAACGGGCAGAGCATTGGCTCAGTTAGAACAAGAAAATCTGGCAAAGCAATTTAGTTTCTTGGAGCGTTTGGAGTCAGACTTAAGTCAACTGAAGGCGGATCAAATTTCAGAAAAAGTAGAAAAGGGTGCATTGGTGCAAACCGATAAAATGACCTTGTTTTTTGGAGTTGCTTTAGGAGAATTAAAAGTTGAAAACAAGTCGGTTTTCGCAATTTCTACAGCGTCGCCAATTGGGAAAATTGCCTTGGATAAAACAATGGGAGATAGTTTTATTGTAAACGGTAATACACATAATATTAGCTATATAGCCTAATGAAAGTTGCTGTAATTGGAGGTGGGGCTGCTGGTTTTTTTGCGGCTATTTCGGTAAAAGAACACCACCCAACATCGAATGTAGTTTTATTTGAAAAGTCACCAAAAGTACTTTCTAAAGTAAAGGTAAGTGGAGGCGGGAGATGTAATGTAACTCACTCCTGTTTTGAAATTTCAGAATTGATAAAAAATTACCCCAGGGGATCGAAATTTCTAAAAAAATCCTTTCACCAGTTTAAAGTAAATGACACAATAGATTGGTTTGATACGTTTAATGTTCATCTAAAGACTGAGTCGGATAATCGCATGTTTCCGACAACTGATAATTCTCAAACAATTATAGACTGTTTAACCAATCAATTTGAGCAATTAGGTTGCGTTTTAAAGCTACAATCAGCAGTTACTAGAATAACGCCGCAGACGAATAATAAGGGCTTTGAATTGATTGTAAATGACAAAAAAATGTCCTTTGATAAAATCGTTGTTGCAACGGGTGGATCGCCTAAAATTGAAGGACTAAAGTGGTTGCAAAATTTAGGACATAAGATTGAAAAACCGGTTCCTAGTTTGTTTACTTTCAATATGCCTAAACATACTATTACTGCTCTAATGGGGGCGGTTGCGCCAAATGTTAAAGTAAGAATAGAAGGAGAAAAACTAGAAAGTACAGGCCCTCTTTTAATTACGCATTGGGGAATGAGTGGCCCGGCTGTATTGAAACTGTCTTCATTTGGAGCCAGAAAATTGGCAGAAAAAAATTATCAATTTAACATCCTTGTTTCGTGGCTAGGTCAACTTTCTGAAGATGCGGTTAGAGCACTCTTTCAAAAAGAAATAACGGACCACAGTTTATCTAAAATCTCCAATTATAAATTACCAGAAATACCTAAAAGACTTTGGGTTTATCTTGTTGAAAAAGTGGGAATTGAATTGGATAAACGTTGGTGCGATTTTTCCAAAAAAGACCTGAATCGCTTGGTAAACGGGTTGGTAAATGACAGTTACCAGGTTCAAGGAAAAACTACCTTTAAAGAGGAATTTGTAACCTGCGGTGGCGTTAGTTTGGGTGATGTAAACTCAAATTCAATGGAGAGTAAAAAAATACCGGGACTCTATTTTACAGGAGAGGTGTTAGATATTGATGGCGTAACAGGCGGTTTTAATTTTCAAGCAGCTTGGACTACAGGTTTTATTGCAGGGAAACTTTGTTAGAACTGGTGTTTAATATTATTAGAACCTATATTTAATTCGTAGTTGAGGACGAATTAAAAGATTAAAGTTTTCTCCAATATCAACTGTTTCTATCCCGTTATTATAAGTTGGTTTTCCAATATAATTCCTTCCAATTAATTTTCCGCCAATTTGAAATGACAATTGTTCGCTCGGGTAAATTTCTGCTCCAAGAATGACCGAAATACTGTAAAATTCTCTTGATGCATTTTTTTCTTTAATTTCAACTAGTCCAATAATACTGGAGTCTGGAACAAATGTACTTACAGTCTGAACATAGTTTGATTGGCCAAAATCCACTCCGAAACCGAAAAAAGAATCGTAATAAGTGTTCAGGAAAATATCTCTATCTACGTATATATTTAGATCTACTCCAGCGCTCCAAATTTGAGAATGGGTGTAAATGTCGTTCCCAATAAGATTATTCGTTATTTCAAAATATTTGTAAGCAAAATCAGGATCAAGACTAAAGCTAATGGGAACGCCAACAGCTAATTTCCCATTCTTAAAGCGGTACTCGTAATCCAACTCCACTTGCCTCAAAAGCAAAAAGGCCATGTTAACACCTATAGATTTATTAAATGGATTGGCTGTGATATCGTTTTGATCTACAAGATGAGTATTGGACGATTTAGTTTGATTAGTTGGTACTTCATTTATTTTATTAAAAATATCTGAAGTTCCATTTTTGTATTTTATTACAGAAATCTTATTCAGCTTCATTATATAGGTAGGCCCTTCTAAATTAATATGTTTTGTGTACTTCATTTCAAATTCATCAATAGAAATGATTTTAGCAATTATTTGGTCTCCAGACAAAAGTTGAATTGTATCTTGACTGTGGCCAAAATTTAAAAATGAAACGCCAATTACTAAAGTGAATAATCGAATGCAATACTTTGTCATATTGTGTTTTCTAAAGACCTAAATAAATGTTAGTTGCTACTGATGTACTATTTAAAACGAACCCTTAATCGCATTAAAGGTCTAACGATTAAATCTAAACCACCGCGCTGGCTGGACCCGTTGTAATAGTTGTTGTATTGATTATCAAGAAAGTGTGATCTTCCACTAATGCGACCGCCGATGTCAACAGATAGAAGTTTAGTCGGATTTAGTTCAACGCCGATAAGTCCTGATAGGCTGTAAAAATTATTATTTACTTCTTCAGTTAAATAAATGATACTTGTATAACTCTGACCTGTGAATGGATCATTTTGCATAAGTTCTTCCGAACGACTTATCGTTCTCTCAGTCTGGCCAACATCAAATCCAAATCCGAGATAAAATGAAGCAGATTTTTGTCCGTTAGTAAAGAATTTTAAATCAGAACCAGCGCTCCATAGCAGAGCGTGACCATTATTGCTTCTGGTAACTCCAGGATTCATTGCATACGCTAGAGGAAAGGAAATACCCACTATACCTTTTGGAAATAGATACTGATAATCTATTTCTAGTTGCTGAAAAAGTAAAGTAGCAGCGTTAATTGCTATCGAATGATTGCCAATATCGATATTACTATCATTTTTTGATTTAGTAGAAGATGTCGGATTTTGTAACTCGTAAATCTCAGTAGTTCCGCTGGCGTAGTTAATTAGAAGAAGATCACTGATATTTTTTGAATAGATAGGCCCCTCTGGATTCGTTTTGCTTTTGTACTTGATAACATCAGTTCCAACTTCAAGCACCTTTCCTTCAATTTTTTCACCAGATCTCAGAAAAATCTGATCTTGAGAAAAGCCCAAAACACTTAGGAATAAAATGATTAGTAAACTTAAAGAAAATTGAAGGGTTGAATTTTTCATATTGGTTATTTCATTCAAAATTAGGGATTTAAAATTGGTATCTAAATCTTAAAAAAGCGTAAGGTAAAAACTCACTAATAATATTTGAGGTTTCATAATTTCCAGATTTTACTCTTTAATTTCATACGACTGCCATGAAACGGAACTTCCTGTTTCAAGAGTAAAACGATTGCTAACCTTGAATCCTACAACAAAAGAAAAACTCTTTCCTGTAAGACAAAGTTTACAAGTTTATCACTGTAAATTTTATCAGGGTATCTATTTTTGAACTTGAAGGAACATAGGTTCCTTCTTAAACATCAATTGTATAACCTCCAAATTCCAGATAAGGAGCAATTTACAAATGCATGGATTTAGTTATGGTACATAAAACCTTGTACATAAGCCCAAATGCAATTTTTGTGTGTACTTTTTTGATTCTAGGACATTTCCAATACCTAGTTTTAGACTAAATGGAATTGCAAAAGCAAAATTAGATTCAGTAAATTTATACCGATACTCAAATTCAACTAAGTCGTATAGAATACTTAAAGTATTGAAGGCAATGGAGTGTTTTTTCTTTGTACTGTCTTTTTAACAAATTGAGTCTTATTTTTTAAAAGGGTTGTTGAAAAAATACCTGCTTTTTTTGCTCGCTTGAATTTATTGAATAAAATGGCGTTCAGCCGCTGAATTACAAAAACAACAGACCATAAAAACAAAGTTTGAGTATAGATTTAAAGCAGATTGTTGTATTAAAAATTAAATGTTTTAACCCAAGGGTTCTCCATTCAAGTTCGTTGTCAAGATCTCGCTCATATAATCAAACAAGGGTCGCATAGCCAAAAAGCTTTCTTCGATTTCGCCCAACAGTTTTGGCGATGTTAGCAGAGACGGGGAAATCTCTTTACTGACAATAAATTGCTTGAAACGCAATAAATCAACAGCTGGGTCTTCCTTGTCAAAACCCTTTGGACAAGTTTTTAATTGTTCGCCTCTAAGTGCCCCAAAATGCGCTTTGAAGGATTTGCTCGCCAATATTTTTCTAAGCGGAGCAGGGTCAGCTTGAATCTGTTGGCGAATCAATTGTAAGTCGTCTTTATTTGGTCCCCAAAAACCACCAGCCGCAAATACGGAACCGGGTTCTAGATGGAAATAATATCCGCCACGTAGATTTTTAGATGCTCTTTTAAAACCACCTGCAAACCAATTCTTGTAAGGGCTTTTGTCTTTGCTAAATCGAACATCTCGGTATATTCTATACAACGCTTTTTTACCACTAGGTGTTTCTATATTATCATGAGCTGACAAGCGTTCCAATAGAGTGGAAGTAAAGTCAATTACATTAAGATGTGCGGTTTCGTATTCCTTTTTGTTGGTCTGGAACCAATCTCGGTTGTTGTTCTTTTTTAGCTTTTCTAAAAACTGAATTGTGCTTTTTTCTATGTTGCTCATGATACTTACTCTTTATACTAACTAAAGTTCTAAACTATGCAATGTATCCTAATCGTTGTCATGCTGAATTTAGTTCAGCATCTTCATATAGATATGATTGAGCCTCTGAATCAAGTTAAGTCTGACGGAATTAAATAGATTACTGTTTACGTCGTCGAAAGTATTAGATTGGAATTGTATCTGTATTCAATTGATGTTAAATGTTTTCTCTTGCTCTTGCTCTTGCTCTTGCTCTTGCGCGATTTCATCGCGTTCGAATTAGACTCTCAACTAAAAATAAGCTTCAACTGCTAATCAGTTGAGTGCTATATTCAGCTCTATTCAATTGCATTGTATTCCAAAAACTAAAACAATATATTACTAATTCGTAATTATCTAATTAATCTTTCTCAGCCTCTTTTTTTAACGCCTAATTCATAGCAGTAAAGCCAATTTCAGTATCATTTTTGATCGATTTTAATAGCATTCCAGAAAAGATTCCGCGGAACGATTCACCCTGAATTAGCAATGTTTCGTTTTCTGAAATTTCCTTTAATTCAAATGTGTGATGCCCGTCAAATATTCCAGGAATAACAAGGTGACCGACCCATCCGAAGAATTTATTGGGTTCAAATTCTTTAATTCTAGGTTTAAATGTCATGGTTTTATCTCCATTTTTTAGGGTGTTTTTAATGCGTTTTCCTAGCTCAATTTTATGTTCAGATTTCACGATAAATGGGTTCCAATTCTCGTAATTTTCATTGTCTGTTAAAACGCTCCAGACCGCTGCTGTAGATGCCTTGATGATGATTTCGGTTCTAATTTCCTTTTTTTCTTGTGCCATAATTCTTGTTGTTAAAGTGCTTAAAATGATGATAAGTATTACTGAATATTTCATGGTACAAAGTTCTGGTAATCAACAATCTATTGTTATTCATTTTATGCCAAATAGTTGACACTTCGCGCCACGCAATATATTTTAGCGCCATGGCATTTAACGGAAGATTTTTACACAACATTATAGAGCAAGCTTCATCTAGAGGAGCTTCAAAGGCAACTTTACTCAACATATCTGGTAAACCTGAATCTGAGTTGATGGAAAACGATTGCAAAGTCGATTATCAATCTTTCAATAAAACATTTGAAACGGCACTAAGAGAAGTGAAAGATCCTTTGCTGGGAATTCACATTACACAGTCTATGAGCCTTGCTGCTGCTGGACTAATGGTGCAGATAGCTCAGAGTAGTAAGACTTTTAAAGACGCTATCCTTCTGGCGTGTAATTATGCTATGTTAGGCTGCGATTCTTTGCCAATGCGATTGGAAGAAACTGAATACTCTTATGAGTTAATTTTTAATTGTGATAGAATTTGGCGGTCAAATTCCGAAGAAACCTTTCAGCATACTTTAGAAGGTTCTTTGTTTTTCTTGCTTAAAGAATACGAGGCTCTTACTGGCAAAAAGTTTTCTCCAGTAAAGATTACCTTGGATTATACTCCCAGAGTTAGCTTTAAGGAATTGGAAAAATACTATCGAGCACCTGTTTTTATTCGAGACATTAGAAATACAGTCGTATTTCGAAAAAAAGATTTGGACACCCCAATTACTTCGGCCGATCACGAATTGTTGCAACATCTTATTCTTTTTGCTGAAGATAAAATATCAAGGTTAGACCAACGTGATACTGTTGTCGAACAAGTAGGCAGAATAATTATGAAAAACTTGCCCGATCGTGCTTCCGCTGATTTGGTTGCTAGAGAGCTTAATATGTCGGTGCGCACTATGCAACGACAATTGAAATATGAGGACACCTCGTTTAGAGGGATTTTGGAAAATAATCTAATGGACTTTGCTAGAAAGCAAATTATCAGAAGGAAACATACATTGAGTCAAATTGCCTATCAATTAAATTACAGTGACTTAAGCGCTTTTAGTCGTGCATACAAAAATCATTTTGGTGAAGCTCCAACAAAAATAAGGAGGGCTGTTTAGTTTTTTTATTTGTTGCACCAAAAAAAAACTGAGCTAATCTTACCTATTGCTTTACTTGTTTGCCGTTAGCTGAGAAAGAGAAAGTAATTATTTCTTAGCTGTAGTGATTCATTAGATACTTAGTCTGGGTCTGCTGAAACTACGGTTACTTGATCTGATATTGAAAAGTAATATTCGTGGGAACGATTCATAGTTCAGATGAGGCCCTGCCATGGAATTGTACGATTTCTCAAGGTCGCTCACAGCTACTATTCGGATATTATAATTGAATATGAATGCGGCTACTGTGCTCTATTAAATTACGCATATTACGATTCTAATTCCCAATCGTTCCTGCAAGATACACGTCGAATTGATTTCTCAATTGAGGTAACGACTACCACGTCATTTTCCCGATTTTACGTAATCTAATAATAGACTTTGATTCCAATTCTTGCGCACCTATTTTTGAGAAACTAAAATCTCAATTATGGACGCACCTTGGTATCGAGTAAATTCATTCGAACATTACAAAGAACTTTACAAGCAGAGCACAGATAATCCCGATGAGTTTTGGGGTAAGGTCGCTGAGAATTTTCGTTGGAGAAAGCAATGGGATAAGGTTTGTGAATGGAACTTTACAGAGCCAAATGTAAAATGGTTCATCAACGGTGAAATGAACATCACCGAAAACTGCCTTGATCGACACTTGGATATAAGAGGCGATAAGACTGCTTTAATCTGGGAGCCAAATGATCCGAAAGAAAAGTTTGTAAAATGGACTTACCGGGAATTGCATGAAAAGGTATGTCGATTTGCTAATGTTTTAAAAGAAAATGGATGCAAAAAAGGAGATCGTGTGGCTATTTATATGCCTATGATTCCTGAATTAACGGTCGCTACTCTAGCATGTGCTAGGATAGGAGCGGTGCATTCAGTCGTATTCGCAGGGTTTTCTGCACAAGCATTGGCTGATAGAGTAAATGATGCTGAGGCAAAAATGGTACTTACTTCTGATGGGTTATATCGGGGAGCTAAAGAAATTCCAGTAAAAAGAGTTGTAGATGAAGCCTTACAACAAAACGATTCTGTGAAGAAAGTAGTGGTTGTGCAAAGAACCAATTGGGCAGTGAATATGCAACATGGAAGAGACTGCTGGTATCACGACGAAATGGACAAAGTAGATGCCGATTGTCCGGCCGAAGTAATGAATAGTGAAGATCCTTTGTTTGTTCTGTACACCTCAGGTTCCACTGGAAAACCAAAAGGAGTCGTGCACACCTGCGGTGGATACATGGTCTATGCTGATTTTAGTTTTAGAAACGTATTTCAATGTGAAGAAGAAGATGTGTATTGGTGTACAGCGGATATTGGCTGGATTACAGGTCATTCTTACATTGTTTATGGCCCTTTACTTTCTGGAGCAACAACATTGATGTTTGAAGGTGTTCCGACTTATCCTGATCCAGGTAGGTTCTGGCAAATAGTTGATAAATACTCCGTCAATCAATTTTATACAGCACCAACTGCAATCCGAGCGCTAATGGCCTGTGGAGACGATCATGTGCTTTCTTACAGTTTAGATTCTCTTAAGCTTATCGGAACTGTTGGAGAACCAATAAATGAAGAAGCTTGGTATTGGTATCACGTTCATGTAGGAAAAGAAAGGTGTCCAGTAGTTGACACTTGGTGGCAAACCGAAACTGGCGGAATTATGATTTCTGCTTTAGGAGATCATGGCCCTCATAAACCGACTTATGCTGGTTATCCGCTTCCAGGAATACAGCCTGTTTTATTGGATGGAGAAGGCCAGGAAATTACTGCTAATAATCAAGAAGGATACTTGGCAATTAAACATCCTTGGCCATCAATCATTCGCACAACTTATGGAGATCATGAGCGATGTAAAAACACATATTTTGCTAATTACGAGGGATATTATTTCACGGGAGATGGTGCAAAACGGGACGAAAACGGAATGTATAGAATCATTGGTAGAGTAGATGACGTAATCAATGTTTCGGGGCACCGATTTGGAACTGCAGAATTAGAAAATGCAATTAACAAAAACCCTCAAGTAGCTGAAAGTGCAGTAGTTGGTTATCCTCATAATATTAAAGGACAGGGTATTTATGCTTATGTAATTCTTAGAGATAGAATTGAGAACGATGACATCTTACGCGCTGAAATAATCGAAACTGTTGTTGGAGAAATTGGTAAAATTGCAAGACCTGATAAAATTCAATTTACTACAGGATTACCAAAAACACGCTCCGGGAAAATAATGCGCAGAATATTAAGAAAAGTTGCTGAAGGTGATACTTCAAACCTTGGAGATACGAGTACACTTCTGGATCCTAAAGTTGTAGAAGAAATTATAGAGGGAGCGGTGTAAATTGCATAACGTAAATTGCATAACGTATTACGGAAAGACGCTTAGCGTTAAACAAAAACAAACTTGAATCGAAGACTAATTAGTATATTTAGGACTAATTAATCAATATAAACAAGAACTAACAAATGACAAACTTCAGAGCATATAGAATAATTGAAACAGCAGCGGGGAAATACGATCGGAAAATAGTCGAACAAAATATCAATAACCTACCTGAAGGTAATGTGCTGATTAAAGTTGCCTATGCTGGTTTAAATTATAAAGATGCTCTGTCGAGCACTGGTCATAGAGGAATAACAAAGGAATTTCCACATACTCCAGGTGTTGACGCAAGTGGAGTAGTGGCTCAATCCAATTCAATTTTATTTCAAGAAGGCGACCAGGTTTTGGTGACTGGTTATGATTTAGGAATGAATACTGATGGTGGATTTGGAGAGTACATTCGTGTTCCTGCTGAATGGGTGGTTCCACTTCCTGCAACATTCGATTTGCGCAGTGCAATGATTTTAGGAACTGCTGGTTTTACTGCTGCACTTGCTTTGTATAAAATGGAAATGGCAGGTCAAACACCAGAAATGGGCGAATTGGTCGTAACAGGTGCTACCGGTGGAGTAGGAAGTATGGCGGTTTCGGTATTTTCTAAAGCCGGCTATGATGTAATCGCTTCTTCAGGCAAAAAGAGTGCTTATGACTATTTGAAAAAATTGGGCGCTGTACGATGCGAAGGACGAAAGTTTTGCAATGATGAAAAAAAGCGTCCAGTTGCTCGACCTAAATGGGCTGGAGGACTCGATACCGTTGGAGGAAACACATTAACCTCATTAATGGCATCATGTGGTAAAAACGGCTCTATTGCGGTTTGTGGACTGGTAGGTTCTCCAGAACTTAATGCAACAGTTTACCCATTTCTTTTGAATGGTATAAACCTTATCGGTGTAGAGTCGGCTGAAACTCCAATGGAGATAAGGATAAAGCTTTGGAATAAGTTATCCAGTATTTGGAAGCCAGAACATCTGGATGAAATTGCAACTGATATTTCATTGGATCAATTGGATAAATACATTCTTAAAATTTTAGATGGAAAGACAAAGGGAAGGATTGTTGTGAAGCATGGATCATAATTTTTAATTGTAAATAATTGAAAATCAAAAATTTAAATTGGTAAGTTTTAATGATTATGATCTAAAGGATTAAACTGGCTCTGGTAAAGATTATTGGATGTTTATAGGCAAAAACTGGTCTATTAATACCCGTTTCTATTTTTTAATTGTGATAATCAATTGTGCGATGAATCTAAGGACCTTATTTTAGGGTCATTAATAAGTGGGGCATCATGGTTTGTAGGTTGCACTTTGATACGGGATATGACTTACTTACGACGTTTTTTCTTTTCTACCTTATGCATTTTGATTGGAGCTTGTTTTTCTCCGTTGCTTGAAATCTGAACTTCTAGAAAATGCATTCCACTTTTGTGATACTTAATCACGGTAGGGAGATCGTAGCGTTTATTTTCGAAACGAGCCGTTCTTTTATTCTTTTTGGTTAACGTAAAAAAGATCCGTTCATCTTCATTGTACCCATAAAGTTTTGCTGATAGTAGGACCTTTCCTTCTCTGGATTCTAACCAAAGATGTTCATTCATAGCAGTGTCTCCATCTTCCTTTACTGTAAAATTGAATCCTTCGTAAAGAGTATCAGAAACGGGTTTCCATACTTCAAATATTTCAGAGTGGTCTTGGCGTATTTCCCATTCTCCAAGTATCCAATTGTAATTATTTAGATCTGGTTTATGTTCGCAACTGCTTAAAACCAATAAAGTAGTCGCAAATAGTAGGAACTTAAATTTCAAAAAGTTAGGCATGAATTGCAGGGAAGTTATTAGGGTTTGATTCAGACATAATTTTATACGCTGCTTCAACAATATCTTCAATACTTGGTTTCGAGAAATAGTCTCCATCTGAACCATAAGCAGGGCGATGTGCTTTAGCAGTAAGTGTACTTGGTTTAGCGTCCAGATACTGATAACCTCCTTGATTTTCAATTACTTGCTGCATCATAAATGCAGAAGCACCACCAGGAACATCTTCATCAATGAATAAAATTCTACTTGTTTTCTTAAGTGATTCTACAATGCTTTCGTCAGTATCAAAAGGGAGTAAAGTTTGAATGTCAATAACTTCAGCACTAATTCCCAGTTCCGTCATTTCTTTAGTCGCAGCCTCTACCATTCTTACCATGGAACCATAAGTAACCAGCGTAATGTCACTTCCTTCTTTTATGATTTCAGGAATTCCAAGTGGAGTTTTGAATTCACCCAAATTAGAGGGTAAGTTTTCTTTTAAACGATATCCGTTTAAGCTTTCGATTACGATTGCAGGTTCTTCAGCACTCATTAAGGTATTGTACATTCCCGCAGCTTGTGTCATGTTTCTAGGAACACAGACGTGAATACCTCGAACAGCGCCTAAAATCATTCCCATAGGCGATCCTGAATGCCAAACACCTTCTAGTCTATGGCCACGAGTTCTAATAATAACTGGTGCTCTTTGGCCACCTTTTGTTCGGTACTGAACAGTCGCTAAATCGTCACTTATTAATTGAATTGCATAATGCACATAATCCAAATATTGAATCTCTGCAATTGGGCGAAGCCCCCTCATTGAAAGTCCAATTGCCTGGCCAATTATAGTACACTCTCTAATTCCAGTATCGAAGACACGGTGCACCCCGTATTTGTCTTGAAGTCCTTCAAGACCTTGATTCACTCCACCAATTCTACCAGCATCTTCACCAAAAATGACCAATTCGGGGTTTTTGCTCAATAGCTTGTCGAAGTTGTCTCTCAGTATTTCTCTTCCGTCAACCTTATTGTCATTTTCGTAGTTAGGTTCAACAGGAAGCACTTCCAATGCATTGCCTTTAGAGTCATTGTATAAAAATGAATCGTATCTGTGCTCGTTGTTTGATAATTCAGTTTTGTACCAATTGGTTAGATTTTGCTTCGCTGGATTACTGTCTTTTCTTATGTAACGAATTGTTTTCCGAATGGCTACGAAAATGTCTCTTCGCTCAGGTTCTGAAATAGCTTTTAAATCACTACTTAATTTCTGAACGAAATTTTTGTTTTCACTAGCTGAAGCAGTGGCTTCAATTAAAGCAACTGCAGTGTTTTGTTCAGCTTTAATTTCGAACAAGAAAGCAGCCCAAGCTGCTTTTTTAGCATCGCGAACTTCTTTTTTGCATTCTTTTACTATGGCGTCTAATTCTTCATCATTAGTTGCACCAAGTTCAATCATCCATTTGCGATATTGAACGATACAATCGTATTCTGTTTCCCAAGTAAGTCGGTCGGCAGACTTGTAGCGCTCGTGAGAGCCAGAAGTTGAGTGTCCTTGTGGTTGAGTTACTTCTTCAACATGCACCAAGACAGGAACATGCTCATCTCGAGCAACTCTGACAGCTTCATCGTAAGTCAAACACAAATTTCTATAATCCCAGCCTTTTACATTAAAGATTTGGAAACCATTGGTTCCTTCTTGTCTCTGAAAACCAGCAAGTGCATCAGAAATACTTGCTTTTGTAGTTTGAAATTCTTTTGGTACTGAAATGCCATGACCGTCATCCCATACAGACATAACCATGGGAACGCTCAATACTGCAGCAGCATTCATCGCTTCCCAAAACATTCCTTCAGAAGTACTTGCATCGCCAATAGTTCCAAAAGCTACTTCGTTTCCGTTATTCGAAAAATTCTTTTTGTCTTTTAATTCTGGTGAGTTTCTGTAAAATTTAGAGGCATAAGCTAATCCTAACAGTCTAGGCATTTGGCTAGCAGTCGGTGAAATATCGGCAGAGGCATTTTTCATTTCGGTTTGAGGCAACCAATCTCCGTTTTCATCAATAAAACGAGAGGCGTAATGTCCATTCATTTGACGGCCACCAGAAGCAGGTTCAGCTTCTACAGAAGGGTGAGCATAAAGTTGAGCGAAAAATTGTTGGACCGTAAGCAGACCAGCAGCCATCATCATGGTTTGATCTCGATAATAACCACTTCTCCAATCGCCATTTTTCCATTGTTTAGCAAGGGCTATTTGAGCGATTTCCTTCCCGTCTCCAAAAATTCCAAATTTGGCTTTTCCAGTAAGTACTTCACGGCGACCCAATAAACTGGTTTCACGGCTAAGAGTTGCCAATCTAAAATCGGCAAGCAATTCTTTTCTAGCTTCTTCTGGAATTGTGTTTACAGCTGCCTCAACTGCCTCAATTGTTTCATTTTGTTCTGCCATATCCGAAATTTTAAATCTATAAGCACCTTGGAAAAGTGCTTTTTTGGGAATGCAAAAGTAAGTATAATCAAAGCATTTAAAAAAGAACAGAATTGACCTTTAAAATGAGTCTGAACACATTTATTAAGCCAATTCTGTTTTTAGATAACTTCTTTAAATTCTTCTAAATTTAAACGAACCAATCAACCGCCCAAGGCCTATCCAAACACATTAAAAGGACTTGGGAAGACTGGATACTTATGAGTTGATTGCCCAGATAAAAGCGCAGCAGTTGCGTTAGTGTCAATTATAGGTGCTACCACCTTTGTTTTTATTTTGTATTTAGGAACAACGGGGTTTCTGGACTGCCTTTCGCGTCTATCTTTTTTTCTAGATCGAATTCCGTCTTTAGTCATATCTAAGTGCAAACATTCCAATCCATTTTCAGTCATAGTCCAATAATTACCCAGCATATATTTATCGCGAGTGGAGGTAGTGTTTTTGATATCGTAGATTAACCAACCGCTTGTTTTATCTAGATATATCGTTTTTCCAACAGGAATTGAAACAATGATTTTTACGTTTTGCTTTCGGAACAAATCTTTTTTTCTAAGGATAAAATAAGGGTCAAATTTTATTGAATTATCAGTAATACTATAACTGTATTCAATATTCTCAGCTCTCTCGATTGCTCCTTTATACGTTGCTCCATGTGCTTCTTGTACAATTTTTATGGTTATGCTATCGGTGTTGTTTTCAGTGATATCCAATTCAACAGCAGTTAAGTAAAGCTCATCTTCATAACTTTTAAGGACAAAAAAGTCATCATTATCGTCATAGGGAACTGCATCTATAGGAAAATGACTGTCATTTGCTGAAAGGTAAATCGTATCGGCAACAGTAGGCGCCAAGCTAAAGGACGAAATCACTTTGTCTTCTTTAGAGAATTCATTTCCGATTTGTAATCCAGTAACAATTAATAAGACAATTCCTGCAAACCAAGCTAAGGTAACACCACCTCCAATACTTCGTGGAAGAGATTGTATGTTAAATAGAATTTTAAGTCCTGCATAAAGCATGGCTAAAATGGGTATTCCTGCTGCTAGCCCGAGTCCTATCGTAATTGCAATCCGCTGATAACTAGTAAGGAACAAGATATCATACATTTCTTTAATGGAGAAAGAGTTGTAGTTCCAACCAATATGAGACATTCCGTTCATATTTCCCAAACCAAATAGAGATGCCACAAGGGAAATAAGGAATAATCCTCCAAGAATTATCAGAATAATTCCAAAGAATTTTCCAATAAAAGTAAGAACGAGTTTTACAATACTGAATATGAAGTTGAATAGGGTTCCGAAGAAACCTTTAATTTTTCCAGAGTCAACATCACGGCCAAATTGATCAGCTTTTTCGCCTAAATGACTGAATTTTTTTTTTAAATGTTCAGCTTCCTCCCCAACGCTCTGACGAATACTATCAATATCTATTTTTTGACCCTTCATTTGAAGTTTATCCGAAGTGGTTTTTGCTTCAGGCGTAATTGCCCAAAGTATTAGGTAAATAATTACTCCAGATCCACCAAAGAACACAATGGCTATAAATAGTAGACGAACAATTATTGGGTCAACTCCAAAGTAATGAGCGGTTCCGCTGGAAACACCACCTAAAACTTTACTATCAGGATCTCTAAAAAAACGTTTAGGACCTCTTTTGGCTTGTTCATGATATGCTTCTTCTTCGTATGCTTTTTCTGAAGAATAGGATTCAGTTTCGCTATCTTCAAATTGCTCAGGCTGCCCCATTATAGCTATGACTTCATCAACATCAAATTGAGAAATCACCTGCTTGCGATCGTTTACTTTTTCGTGAAATATTTCGGCTATTCTAGATTCAATATCGATTAGAATTTCTTCTCCTCCCTTTGTACTTCCAAATTTCAGTTTAATAGAATGGAGATAATCTTGTAATTTATTAAAAGCTCCTTCATCAATATTGAAAATAATGCTGCTTATGTTTATGGTTACTGTCTTGTTCATGGTGTGTGTATCTTCAGTTGTTGTCTACTTTTTTGATCTAATCTTCTGAACCGCATTTTGTAATTCTTTCCAGCTGCTGTCCAATTCTAGGCTGAATGATTTCCCCAATTCTGTTAATTGAAAATATTTTCTCGGTGGTCCCGAATTAGATTCCTCCCAACGATAGGTAAGAAGTCCGTCGTTTTTTAGCCGAGTAAGCAAAGGGTAAAGAGTCCCTTCAACTACAATGAGTTTAGAGGCTTTGAGTTCATTCAGAATATCGGAAGGGTATGCCTCATTCTTTTCTAGAATGGAAAGGATACAGAGTTCCAGAATTCCTTTGCGCATTTGCGCTTTTGTGTTTTCAATGTTCATGTTTACTTGTGGTCTTTTACGGTGATATCACCATAGAATGAAATCATGGCTTTAGGTTTTTCATCAGAAAAGGTAATAAAGTGAATTTCGTTGAATCGTTTTCCATTTCTATCAACATAAAGTAAGATGTCGTTATCGCTGTCTTTATTTCCTTCCCAGTCGATTTTTTCGTATCCGCTTTTCTTTAAATCTTTCAATAATTCCTCCCAATTGGATTGACTGTCGTCGTTAAAAGCTAAAAATTTGATAGAAGTTAAATCACCTTTTACAGAATTCATTTTGTCGTTAATATCCATATCAAAATCTATAGCGTCAATCATGTCTTTAGAAAATGAGAAGGCTGTTACTCCATTTTTAGAGGCGTATTGAGTATGAATGTCTCCTTGAGGTGCGGGAGTGAAACTCATCAGGAAAATTGAGCTTGCGAGGATTGTTGTTTTAATTATTTGAATCATAGTATTGCTGTATTGCCAAACAAAGATATGTTTTAAAGAAGGTACTATGTAAAACAAAGTACTATATATTTTAAGAGAGGTTGTATTTAGGGCTGAGTGGTTGAGCGAAAGTTTGGTGATTTAATTTTTACTATTCGAAATTAATAATCGTTACGTCATGCTGAATTTATTTTAGCATCTCACTTTTGATTATTCAGTTTTTTGGAGATGCCGCAACGAACTCAGGATGACTCTAAAGAAGAAAAACGATTAAATAAGAAACAAAAAAGCGAAGTAGAAACTTCGCTTTAGATTATCTTAATATTATGGATTGCTCGATTTAAAACACAAACTCATAGCTAACCAATATTTTTATCTTTTTGTTTTTGTTTTTGTATTCCTCTTTTCCTAGAATCCAAGATCCGCGTTTTTCGATTAAACGAATCAGTTCATTGATTAAGAGTTCCTGCGGAATACTTTCTTTTACTCATGTTTACAACTTCTAATTTAACAGCAGTAGGATATGACAAAACAACGCGGTCGACTAATCATTCTGTTTTACCAGTTTGATGAAAGTTGAGTTCATCTTTAATGTGTTTATCCCAACCATGTTTTGAAACAGTTAGTGCTGTATATTTTCGATTTGAGTCTAGCTTAGATAAACTGCCTGTAACGTCAGATAATCGAGTTCATTTTGAGATATTTATTCAATAAAATAGTTGGAGTAAGTTTATCGATTATCACAAAACAACACCACGTAATTTCTTAGTGAGATTTGAACAAAAAACGTCTTTGTTACAGTAATACTTTAGATTTATTTCATCTTAAAACGAATTGATTTAGTAGAACATGACTGATTCTGGCTCTAAGAGTTTAATTAATAGTACTTTCGCGCCAAATTAGAATACCGTTATGACATTTGCAGAACTAGGCCTTTCGCCTGAAATTAACAAGGTTATTGCTGAGCTTGGATACGAAAATCCAACTCCGATACAGGAACAATCGATTCCGAAACTATTAACCGAAAACACAGATTTTATTGGGTTAGCCCAAACAGGAACTGGTAAAACAGCAGCTTTTGGATTACCACTTTTGCATCTTATTGATGCTAATAAAGCTAATACTCAGGCACTTATTGTAGCACCTACTCGTGAATTGGCAAATCAAATAGCTGAGCAAATCGCAATATTTGCTAAGTATATTGATGGAATGCGCACTGCTGTAGTTTATGGTGGAGGTGCTAATATTTCTGGTCAAATCCGTGAGCTGAAGAGAAAACCACAAATCATTATCGCTACACCTGGCCGTTTATTGGATTTGATAGGAAGAAAAGCAATTAATCTATCTACGGTAGATTATGTGGTTCTTGATGAAGCCGATGAAATGCTGAACATGGGATTCAAGGAAGATATCGATAAAATTCTTGAATTTACTCCAGACACAAAATTGACTTGGTTGTTCTCGGCTACTATGCCAAAGGACATTAGAAGAATTGTAAAGCAATACATGACCGATCCGCTAGAAGTGCAAGTTAGCACTGGGACTGAGGTTAATAAAAATATTGAGCATTTATACGCTCAGGTAAAGTCCTCGGATAAGATGGACGCTCTAAAGCGTTTCTTGGATCAAGATCCAGATATGCGAGGTGTTATTTTTTGCCGAACAAAAATTGATACACAAAAAGTAGCTGAGAAATTAGCGAAAGACGATTACAGAGTAGAGCCAATGCACGGTGATATGACGCAAACAATGCGTGAGCGTGTAATGCGTAGATTTAAGGATCATGAATTACAAGTATTAGTAGCAACTGATGTCGCTGCTCGTGGAATTGATGTAGACAACCTTACTCACGTAATTCACTATTCACTTCCAGATTCTAGAGAGTATTACACACATCGTTCTGGAAGAACTGCACGTGCTGGTAAAAAAGGTATTTCATTGGCACTTGTAAACAGCAGAGAAGCTGGAACACTAAAGCAATATACAGATCGTCTGAAAATTACGTTCGAAAAAATTCCAGTACCTAGCGTTAAGGATGTTCAAATGAACAGAATGAAAGGTTGGTTTCAGTCTATTGCAGACACGGAGGCTTCAACTCATTTATCTGAAGAATTATTGGATACTGCTTATAAGGTTTGGGAAGGATTGGACATTGATATGCTGATTGAAAAATTGGTGAGTCACGAATTGAATAAACTGAATTATACTACCGATCAAGCTGACCTTAACGATACTAGTCGCCCAGGAAGAGGAAACGATAGGGATGGCGGAAGAGGTCGAGATAGAGATCGAGGTGGTCGTGAAGGCGGACGCGATAGAGATAGAGCTCCAAGAGGTGATAGAAGAGATAGTGGAGATCGCGATCGTGGAAGAGGTGATAGAGATAGATCCCCAAGAAGCGATGATAGAAGTGATAGAGGAGCACGTGAATCACGTAAGCCAAAATCCTTGAGTGGAGACGACGTTACTTTTTTCATCAACTTAGGACGAAAAGACGGTATGAACGAATCTGAATTGCGTACTTATTTGACAGAGAAAACGGGTATTAAAGGTGAAGAAGTAGGCGATATTCGTTTACGTAACCTAAATGCTTATTTCGATATCGATAAAAAGCATTCTGGTAAAATGAGTTCTTCATTTACTGATCAAGAATATAATGGAAGAGAATTAAGAGTAAACAGAGATTCTAGCGGAAACTAGATTCTGATTCTTACACAATATTTTGAAGCCCTGTAAACGTTTGTTTATGGGGCTTTTTTTTGTAAAATAATTGACCTTAATTCGCCTAAATACTCGAAACAGTATTTGTTTCTCGATTAAATTCCATAATTTTTTTCAGTTTGTTGGTTCTTATAAAATGGCCGATAATACCTCGCGAGTCTTTGTCGTCTTGCATGGTTTTGATGCTATCCAAAATTTCTGAAATAGAAGGATTTTCTTCTTCCGATAGTTCACCAATCCCAAGGTAAGAACCATTTTCAATAGCAATAACATGTTTCGTATTCTTTTCAGGTCCCGGTTCAATAATCAATAGGTTTCGATTGATAAACCGCAGATTTTCTAATGCATTTTCGACTTTTAAATTGTAGGTGTCTGCTTCTTCATGACACAGCGCAGCGCCTTCGCATTGTTGTGTTCCAAAAAACAGACAACCTCTGCTGCATTTTTGCAAACCAATCATGCCTAAGCACAGTCCAAATTTCTGAGAAACTAGTTCCAAATAGCCTTTAGTTTCTGCTAGACTAGAAAAAGTAGAAATCGGCTTATGGTGCGCTTCAAGTTTCACTGGTTTAAGCAAATGATAACCAAATAAATCGTGTTCTTCAATAATTCCGAAAGGAAATGAACTGCGCTTAAGTGCTACGTTATATTTTGGCTTTAGGTTTTTTATTTCTTGCGACTCCTTCAGTAAGGC
>Ga0075118_10000698_pt1 | contig 28629 bp, 29 predicted proteins | sample AntAceMetag02UKE_FD_69794 | JGI IMG/M metagenome (GOLD analysis project Ga0075118, IMG submission 69794) | Saline lake microbial communities from Ace Lake, Antarctica - Antarctic Ace Lake Metagenome 02UKE | ecosystem: Environmental > Aquatic > Non-marine Saline and Alkaline > Saline | place...
GGAATTATTAAATGCTTTATTAATAGATTCATTCCTTTCTAATTCAACAACAGGACCAATACACACTTGATTTGAAGAAAATTCTCTTGGAAAATAAAATTCTTTAGGTGAAAGTATTAATTCAGGGTGATGTTTCCAACCAAAATGGGAACATCGTTCGTTATCAGATATTCTAAAAAAATCTATATTTTGTTTTTTAGAATACCTGATAACTAAATTAAAGTGAGAAATTTTAAATAAAAAAAATACATTTATAAAAAGAAAAAATTTCCTTTTTATAAATAATAAATTCCATATTAGTTTATTATAATATAAATACAATAAATTGTTTACTGGAATAATGCTATAAACAAAAGGAGGTGAAATTTTAGATTTATTTAAATTAACCTTCGTACAGAAAGTTAAAAAAGGAACTTTTTTTTTAATCAAAAATATTGAATAATAAATAAGAGAAAGATCAACAAAAATTAAATCAGGAGAGATCTTATTAATTAATGGATCATAAAAATCACCTCTAAGGAAATTATTTTCAAATTTATTATTAATTTTAAATTGATGTATTGTTTTTTTAATTAAGCTAACATCAGGATAACTATTGTTATAGGTAAAATGATCAGAAGGAAAAGGAAAAAACTCAAAGCCATGGTCTAAAATTCTTTGTTCAACATTTTCTAATGCAAAGTATGTTATAGAATAACCCTTACTTTTTAAATAATTGGCAATTTTAATAGTTGAATTAAAATGACTATTAGTATTTAATATATGAAAAACGACTTTATACATTGTCAAATAAAACTTTACTTTATTTTCAATTTAACCAAAACCCAAGTATCCTCTTTTAACCTTTGTTTATTCATTTGAAAAAACTCATGAATATTACCTTTCATTATTTTAACCTTCTTATCTCCATACAAATTCACGTAATCATTAAAAAAATCGGTTGAATTATATATAAATACCAAATGATCATCTGTACCTGTCCAAGGAAAAACGTAAGACATACCATCTATATCATTTTCAATATTTTTCCATTGATTAATAATATTAAAATCTTGATCCATAATAATATAATGTCTTTGATCAAGACCTTGCCTAACAAACAACAAATATTTATCCAAATAAGGATGAAATAAGTTAATTCTACTAACCAATCTTCGATCTCTTACTAAATCTCTTAATTGATGTCCTTCATCAAATCCTCTTTTTTCATCGTCTAAATTATATTTTCCAAAATCGAAAAAATAGGTATTCTTTAATAAACCAGAAAATTTATCTATAAACACAACCTTTGTGGCGTGTGGCATTGAAAAATAAAGAAGATCTTTTGATTCCATTTCTTTGATTCCATTTAAGTTATCAACCCTTACCATATCTTCTAATGGTTTATCTATCTTATAAAAAAATTCTTCGTTACCATTTGAATTGTTTCTTCTAATAAAATTATACCCTTGAAAATCCGTTTGATACGATAAAAAGTAAATAGAATAATCTTCTCCAACATAAAAATTTGTATTTTGGTATCTATTCTTTATTTCTTTAATAAATTTTCCATTTCTATCAAATTCAAGTTGTTTTTGTAAATGAGTGTCTTGAATATAAATTCTATCATCAGTAACTTGAAAGTCATCCATTTGGATATACTCTCCCGGCCCCATACCATTTGCGTTAATCGTATTGACAACTTGGCCATCTTCATCAAAGACAAATAAATTATGGGATCTATTGTCTCTAATAAAAATCAAGTCATCTCTAAAAACTGTATTATAAAGTTTAATTACAGGGTTATTGTCTGGGTAATCTAAAACAATATATTCGGGATTTTCAAAATGATCTGATAATTTCCCTTGAATCGATTGATCCAGATCAATCTCAATTTGCACAAAATCTTGATCAATCTTCTTATTATCCGAACAAGACAAAACAATTAAAATTATACCAAATACAATTATTTTATTCATTTTTTTTACTCAAATTAAAAAAAAATTGACAATTAATTAAGAATAATTTAAACCTTTAATAGAAGAAGAAAAGAGAAATATTTAATATCTTTTCTTCTTCTTATCAAATGAATTAATATGCTAATTAGCATCCACAATTTTGACCGCTAACATTGCATTCTTTATACATATTAATTCTACAAAAATAACCTTCAGATCCATCAGCGCATGTCACCTCAAAATTTTTCTCATATCCAGGGGTGCCTCCAGCCTTAACTTGATTTAAACTAATTAATCCTAAGCAGATAGTCAACATACTTCCAGCAAAAGTAAAACCTTTCAATAAATTTCGTTTTAAATTCATAATAATATAATTTTAGGTTAACAATAAATTTGAATAAATGTAAAAAAAAAAAAATTGACTTATCCAAATTTAATTAAGATATAAATAGATTATTCCATTTAAAAATTTAATTTTATTTGGTATTTCAACATATATTATTTTGTTTTTATGTATTTATTAATCAATAAATAGTTACTTAAAATTATTTAGTTTAAACTAACAAAATAAAATATTGCCTAATATTTTATTTTGTTTTATAATTATTCCTCCCCCAACTCAGTCGTAAATATCAAATACCTCAACATATCCTCATCATATTCAGGGTTAAAGGGATTGTTCGCTGAAATATACAATCCTTTCTCACCCACAAAATGGTTGTTTGTGGTATAAACCTGAAATTTATCAAAAATATGTTCCCCGATAATATTGAGTTCGCTATCCAAAACCATCACACCTGAATAGGGTCTTGAGAATTCGAGGTCTAAATGATTGTATTCTTCCTCCAAGTTTTCGGGATCAAAGGAAGGTAAGAAAAACCTGTAAAATACATTCCTGTACTTATCATAAAGAAGGTTTTTATAACGGTCTGAAGAAAACAAATTTGACAACGCTTTCTCTCGCGGAGGGATTTCGTTAACCATGTTAAATTTGTTGACATGGAATGATTTAACCTCCTTTCGCTGAACAATTGTCTCAGAGGCCATATCAAAAACCTGAATCTCATGGTCATGCCAAGGTGCAATGTATAGCTTTCCATCCTTTTCTGTCCATGAGTAACCGGAAGGCTTTTTGCCCTTATCCCAATAGTCTTCTCTGTAAAATACATCGTACCACTTCACATCTCCTGTATTAATTTCTAAACTAAAGACCAATCTTTGCTTTTGAATGGCATCTTTATTCATCCCATGATGGTCCATAAATAGTGGCTGTGAGCCGAAAATTTTGTTTCCATATTGATGTATTCGCCGATCAAAGTCAGACCTTATTACGGTAAGTGGTGTTTGATCGTCAATAATAGTCACCTTTTTTAATACTTCTCCGCTAAAGTTAGTTAAAACTAAGCTTGGAGGCCTGTTGGTTACCCAAAGAGAATCCCATCCGGTAACTGTTCCCGCGTCAAACCCTGAAACCCCATGTTCACCCTCTCGCTGAATAGCTATTTCATGAGCTTTCTTTCCTGAGGGAAGTTCATGAAATTGGAATTGATCCTTAAAGTCATTTAAAAGTAAAAGGTATTCACCCGAGTCCGTGGCAATCAACTGTGTATACCGAGGATTAACCGGAGTGGTTTCTAAAAGCTTTACTTCAAGAAGATTGGTCTTAAAATCAATTGTCTTCTCTTCTATCGAATCTTTACATCCGGTAGCTATCAATATCAACAACAGAAAAAATATTCTCATTCTCACAAGCAATTAAGGGTACTTAATACTAAACAAAATTTTAAAACGCTCATTTAATCTTTAATTTAACCAAAACCCATGTATCCTCTTTTAACCTTTGTTTATTCGTTTGAAAAAATGCATGAATATTACCTTTCATTATTTTAATTATTCATAATAATAATAAAACTAAGAAAAAAGTTATATAACCATTATTGTTAATTTAATGACCAATTAGGCAGGGAGAAAACCCGGTGGCTGAGCGGAGCCGAAGCCTTAGGGCAACGTATCCATATTTCCTACTCCTTCGGCTCCGCTCAGGATCCGGTATAAATCAAAATACACCAAAATCGAAAATAATATTTCAAACTATTGGCCTCGTCTAATTTTTAACCTATATTCAATTTCAAGGGATTAGCCCCAGTGATAAGATTCTACCAACAATTATAAAAGAACAATTGCTATCTAGCCACCTATAACCCGAACGATAAAAACCATGGGAACTGAGAATTTAGATTTAATGAAAATGGCACGTGAATCCCTAAAGGGTAATTGGGGTCTGGCAATCGGTACTTTTCTTGTGTATTTTATAATTATGGGTTTTCTACAAGGGATGGCAGAATATTATCCCATGATAGCCTTGGGCACCCTCCTAATTACCGGTCCAATGGCACTAGGTCTTGCCCTTTTTTCTTTGACGATTGCCAGAGATCAAAATGCCAGGTTAAAACAAATATTTGATGGCTTCAATAATTTCGGAACAGCTTTAGGCGCTTATTTATTGATTATAATATTTGTCCTATTATGGATGCTTTTGCTGATAATACCCGGAATAATAGCTGCTATATCCTATTCAATGACTTTCTATATTATCGCTGATGACCCAACCATTGGCCCCCTGGATGCCATTGACAAAAGCAAGCAAATGATGTATGGGTACAAATTAAAGTTCTTCATTATGTACTTGATGTTTTTTGGCATGGGTTTGCTTTGTATCCTTACCCTAGGTATTGGTTTTCTATGGCTTATTCCTTTTATTCAAGTGACTACTGCCAAGTTTTATGACGATATAAAAGAAGGGGCGTTCATCCCTGAAACTATATAAAGGTCAAATCTATAGAAAATCGAAGATTATTGGGAATGGATGATTTTCGATTTTACAATTACAAATAATACTCAGACAACAAAGCCACAAATCGGTAATTCATTCTGCTAAAAAACTTCTTTGTTTGTAATTTTGTCAGCATTGTTGCAGAAAAAAAAGCAACAATACCGCCAAAATCATGGCGTACCTATTATTTTTCCACGGATTCTCACCCGTGGTTATTGTTGTAGAAACCCTTTAGGTTTCCTTGGAACTCGAATCCGTAAAAGCTGCTATGAAACATAAGACCGCTAACTTAGTGTTTGGGGTTTTATTACTATTGTTGCTAGAAATAGGCAACAATATTGACAAAACCGCTGGCTAATATTTGCGTAATCCCAAGGTTAAAACTCAAGGCTATTAACATTTGTCCGACGCAATTTCATAGAAAAATCATCATTCCTCGGCTTAGAGACGGTTTTGTATGGAGAAGGCAGTGGGAATTCCCCGCAAGGCAGTCAGAAGGAATTATGTAATAGGGTTTCCTGGACTTTCTCCTAAAGAAAAATGGCATTAAATAGGCACATCTTGGGACGGTGACTTTTTTGTCCTATATTCACCTAATAGCAAATTAAATTAATGATAGATTTGGGAGAAGAAGCAGGCACTAGCGAAATAAGTAGATACCCAAAGAAAATAAACCCTTGATTTTTAATAATTATCACAATCCTTCTTCAAATCATTCAAGTAATGGACATTCGCTCTTTAAACAAACTATCTGGATCCTTTTCTAACTCCCCAAAGATGCCCGTTTTATTCCTAGGACATGGCAGCCCGATGAACGGAATTGAAGAGAATGAGTTTGTAAAGGGTTTTAAAAAAGTAGGAGAAGAAATTCAAAAACCGAAGGCTATCTTATGTATTTCTGCCCATTGGGAAACCAAGGGTACCTTTGTTACTGCTATGGAAAAACCCAGAACCATTCATGATTTTGGTGGTTTTCCACAGGAACTGTTTGATGTGCAATACCCAGCATCTGGAAGTCCGAGCTTAGCCAAAGAAGCAAAAGAATTGATCACAAATACAGCTATTGGACTGGATGAAAGCTGGGGGCTAGACCATGGGGCATGGAGTGTAGTTAAACACCTTTACCCCAATGCAGATGTCCCCGTCATTCAAATGAGTTTAGATTATACCAAACCTGCAAAATATCATTATGAATTGGCGCAACAATTGTCTCTTCTTCGTCAAAAAGGCATCTTAATCATTGGGAGTGGCAATATGGTGCACAACCTCGGCAAAGTGGCATGGGACAAACTACAAGGAGAACCATTTGCATTTGATTGGGCCATCGAAGCCAATGAGAAAATGAAAGCATGCATTTTGAACGATGATTTTCAAAGTTTAATAGACTTTAGAAGTCAAGGAAAGGCATTTGATTTAGCAATTCCAACACCTGAACATTATTTGCCATTGCTCTATGCTTTGGCATTAAAGGATAAAAAGGATGAAACAACCTTATTTAATGACCAGCACATCGGCGGTTCATTGTCTATGACTTCTGTAAAATTTAATTGATGGCAGCAGCTCATTCTTAAAAAATGCATGGGCTATTTTTTCCATTGCAAAGAACACACTAAATTCCGTAGATCTTTCCCACTATTGGTTTAAGTGCTTCAAAGTACTTTAATTCAACATATTGGCTTGATTTATATTTAATAAATTTATAAAATCCATTCTATTTGCGACTAAAATCTCTGCTTGTTGTTCGGCCTAATAACCATCAGTTAAGGTAACGATAATCTCATTTTTCCTGTTTATTAAATCATAAGGAGGATTGTAACCAAAAAAATAAAACTGATTTGTGAAGGATATCCCCTCCTTGGTCAAAGCGGAAGTTAATTTTTCTTTATACGTTTTGATCTTTTCGGAATTGGCCCAACCTCCAAAACTAATCGCCGCAACTGTTTTTGCTGGTTCTTCTGTAAATTGAATATCAACACTATTTGGTTCGGGCAAGTCTTCCTTTTTCCATTCCTTTGGTACCATAAACATCATGGTCATCGAATCCTCCAATGACATACTTACAGGACTTGTCATGGAGATTTTGTCTTTTTGCTTGTTCCCTCCAAATATATACCCTGCCAAAATAGAAAATCCTTTTCCTGAAGCATCTTCATACTTGTCCGTTTTCAATTTTACTGAAGTAAACAGACGGGCCTCATATTTTCTAATTTCGAACGCCTCATAGGCTTTAATCACATGATAAGGATAGCTCTCGATTTTTTTACGGCTTGTCATGGAATATATTTGAAAAAGCAAAAATCCAAGGGTAAGAACGAGGCATACAATCAGTATTGTTTTCATATTAGACAAATTGAATATTTGATCAACGCTCAAATACATTTTTACAATAAAAATCCAAAATTATTTAGAGGCCCGATCGCCTACAACAGGTATACGAAAAGAAAATCAATTCAGCTTATTTTTGCTTAAAATAGTTAATCCAAGATAATTCGTAATTCACTTTAATTTTGCACAGGCTTAATCCAAAATATTAGCTGGCCCTTCTAAGGAATGGTCATTGCATATCTCGCATTGAAAGTTCTTATTGCTTTTTATTTAACCTATTTATTTTAATCTGAAGAAGTAAGCCCATTGCTACTATGGCCACTAAAATTATAGCTACCAAAATCCTTATTTCAGGACCAATCGAAGATATATCTCCTCCATAAAAAGCCCTATTTAATTGGCCTTTGGCAGCAATAATGGCCCCATCAGCTTGCATCATCTAGGCATGCACTTCAGGAATATTCAATATGGCCAGCGTATCCCCTTTCTTTACAGTTTGTCCTTCTTCTACGAAGATTTTATCAATTCTTCCCGCTAGTTTACTGCTTACAGAAATGGTTTCAAATTTAACTTTCCCTCTATTGGGAGTTATCTGCTCCTTCTGGCAAGAACTTAAAGCGAGTGGCGCAAAACAGCCTAAAATTGTATTTTTATAGGTAATCATTTTATGTTTTTTTGATGGGTTAGTAATTAAGTATTCCTTTGGCATGAAGCAAGTCTGCTACTGCTCTTCGTTCTTTAAAGTAGGACTCTTGTAATTTGAAATTGGCCTTTTCTACATCGTTTAGAGCATCCAAAACGTCATTGATCGAAGCCAGATTGTTTTTATATTGTGTATTGACCATATCGTAATTTTCGTTGGCCAAGTCAATTTCTTTCTGGACGATTTTAGTGTTTAATAGCGATGATTCGTAACTTATCTCCGCTTTGGAAATCCCCAAGGCAACCATTTCATGCGCATCTTCTATTTGTTCTCGATACTTGGCGCTTTCTAACTGGATTTTCTTCCTTTTTAATCTGGACTGATTACCATCAAAAACATTCCATTTAACACCTACACCAACGTACCATTTTGGGTCTAACAGTGATAAATTTTCTTCAATAAATTTATAGTGCCCTTTCAAGGCTACCTTAGGAATGAAATTGCTTTTCACCATTTTCGCTTGATACTGTGTGGCCATTTCTGCCTATTCTAAAGCTTTGATTTCATTGCGTTTTTCAGTGTTTGAATCAGAATCAACCGAAAATGAATGCAATTGGGGATTGAGTAACCTTAAGTCCGGTCTGCTTTCTCCAGTAAGTTGGTGAAGCACTTCTATTAGTAGGATGTTATTGTGTTCAAATTCAAGCTTCTTGGCAGCCAATTCCTGTTTCGCCAGTTCAATTTTATTCCGGCTAATAGGCGTTGACAAAGCGTTTTCTATTGCATTGTTGACATAAAACACTTGCTCATTCAAGTAGTTTTCTGAAGTTGTGAGCACCTTCTTTGACGCTTTCACCAGGGCAAGTTTATCCTATGTTTCTATGATTTGTAAAGCGATTTTATCCTCCTCTGCCATTCCCACGTAATTTAAAGACGCTTCCTTGTGCTTACTCGCTTGTAAAGCATTGCTTGCTTCCAGTCCGCTAAACAATACCCAATCTACATCCACCGATGATCTAAGAATATTTTGAGTTTGTAAAACAGGAACCTCTCGTAAGGGAATGGTATTGGGAAAAGTTGAATTAAAAGGTAACCCGACAGCATCTTTAATGACAAGATTTTGGGTTTCTGTTAATAAGGTTCTCGTGTTTTCATCAAAAGTAATGTCATCGTTCAAATACGTATAACTTCCATTTAAAGTGATTTTGGGCAAGAATACCGATTTCGCCAATTGCTGGTCAACTTTGGACTGATCCGCATCCATGCGTTTACTATTAAGGATATGGCTTTTATTAAGCCCTTTATTGATCAAGCCTTTTAGTATTGGATCTAGCTGCTGTGCTTTAATTTCCGAAGGCAAAACCGTTGCAAGCACAATCATTAGTATCGCTAATGCTCATTTGTAAAAGGTACTAGTGCTTTTACAAAGTCAGAAATATTCATAAATATCTTGGATGTAGGGAAATAGTTACGCAAAAAAGGTGGCATTCATAATAAAAGTGAAACTACAAAAAATCCCAAGTATTTGAGGACGGAAGCTCACTCTAATACTAAAGTAGAAAAAATATCCAGTGATGGTGTTTTATGAAATCTCACTCCTTTTTGAAAAATTCTAAACACTATTTCAGGTTTAGTCAATTAATTGTTACGAAATTGCAATTGTTAAGGGTTTAACCCGAAATATGCAATTGACCAACTATTACGTGATGAAATCACTTCATGAAAAAGCTCAGGACTAACCCTATTGCATAATCCGGGTATATTCTATTTCCATACAAACCCATTTATGAAATAACCCATGGAACAAAAACCTCAATTGCGTACGGTGAATGTGACCAGATACATGCAACCCTTAAGGGAAGGCGGGTCACTTCCTGCCCTTGCTGCTGCAGACGATGGCTTTAAATATGTTTTAAAGTTTCGGGGTGCTGGGCAAAGGGAGAAAGCACTTATTGCAGAATTACTAGGGGGAGAAATTGCCCGATTACTTGGCCTTAAAGTGCCGGAACTTGTCTTTGCCAATCTTGATCCTGTCTTTGGAAGATCTGAAGGAGACGAAGAAATCCAGGATTTATTGAAAGGCAGTCAAGGCTTAAATCTGGCCTTGCATTTCCTATCTGGATCCATAAACTTCGACCCCTTGGTAGCAAAGGTCGATCCGCTTATGGCATCTAAAATTGTTTGGCTAGACATGTTTATCACCAATGTGGACAGAACCTTCAGAAACACAAATATGCTGATGTGGAACAGAGAGCTTTGGCTGATTGATCATGGTGCTGCATTTCTATTTCAGCATGGCTGGACAAGGTGGAAAGAAAATGCTACAAAATCATTCCCTATTATTGCTAACCATGTGCTCCTACATCAAGCGGAAAACTTAATAGAGGTGAATAATGAATTTACATCTATTTTAAATGAGGGTAAAATCGACGCAATCGTATCGCTGATTCCCGATGAATGGTTATTGGCTGGAAGAGATGGAGAAAATGCTGAAGAACTACGAACAGTATATGCCGATTTTCTAAAGCTAAGATTGTCTTATGCTGATCAATTCACTAAAGAAGCTGAGGATGCCAGAGAATCACTTATATGAATATGCCGTCTTACGCGTGGTACCAAGGGTAGAACGCGAAGAATTTTTAAATGTCGGCGTCATTTTGTGTGACGCCAAAAGTGGCTTCTTAGGGGTGAAAATCTACCTTTCTAGGGAAAAGATCCTGGCTTTAGATCCTGATGCTGATATTGAGATGATCCAACTGAACCTGAATTCTTTTGAAAAAATTTGTGATGGAAAATCCAATGGAGGACAAATTGCAACAATGGACCTGGCTTCACGCTTCAGGTGGCTTACGGCGGTGAGAAGTTCTATTATCCAGACTTCCAGGCCTCACCCTGGATTAACCAAAGACCTGACGAAAACCTTACAAAAGCTTTTCGAAGAATCTGTGTTGTAGAAAAAATTAGCTGGCAAAACCAGTGTTGGTGTAGCGATATTAGGGAATTGCTAATGCGTAAAAAAAGGAAACCCACCCGATCTTTTCTATCGGGGGGGTTTGTATTTAAAACCCGTTCAATCCACCAGTTATAAGACTTATTACTAGCAGCACGATAAAGATATAAAATATAACTTTTGCAATTGAAGCCAATCCAGAAGCAAGTCCTCCAAAGCCTAAAACAGCAGCTATTAAAGCTACTACTAGAAATGTAATTACCCAGGTTAACATAGTATTTGTGGTTTTTGGTTAAAAATTGATTTACTAACCAATTTGCAAAAACCAATCCAAATTTCTGGTTTCTACCTCTTAACCAATCACATTAGTACATTCTGATCTGTTGCGTCACTTTTTCGTTTTATTCAGTTAATAAAACACCTATTTCAGCAAAACTTGCAGGTAGATCATCTGTGGTGCTTTTTGCTTTCAATTGGATAAATCTTGCCGACCTCGGATCAAATTCAACCCTTTGTTGAATTGGGCTATTGGCAATATTGCCAAACTCTCCCTCTGCAGCTTTTTGCCAGTTTTTCCCATCCTGACTGGTATAAAAAGTAAATTCCTTGATTAAGCCAGACAAATACCTGTTTTGCATTGGAAAATAGGTGAACCCTGAGACTTCAAAGGTTTCACCAAGATCAATAGTTGCAATGTTTTGATTGCTAATATAATTCGTAGATGGATCATCATCTATAAGGTTGTCGGCATCTTTATCTGGATCAATAACTTTCCAATTTCTCTTAGCCAATTGGAGATTAACTTCAATCATCTCACTGAATTTGTCGGAAATTGGATCTTTAGTCACTGCCAATAACTTAGTAGGATGCATTACCTCAAACCCTTGGGTATACACTTTGCCTGACTGCGCGGGATCTTTGCCATCCAGGGTATAAAACACCTGCAATCCCTCTTCAACAACATTCAATTTTACTGTTCCATTTTTATCCCTAGCCACTTCTGGAGGCAATAATAATTTAGGGGCATCATAAAAGGCCAGATGACTTATTACCGGACTGTCTTTGGCATCATGAATGGTGAATTTTACAGCTGTTGTCTTGGTGTCTGGAAGTCTGAGAATTCTTTTATAGCCAATGGTCGTCTCCTTAGCTATACTCTCCCATTCTTCATTTTCATTTTGTATTTCTAGTTCAAAAGACCTTACCCTCTGTCCCAGAGAAATATCCTCCTGAACCAAAAACCGATTAAAAGTCTTTGCTTCATCAAAGGTAATAGTAACAGTAGCAGATACCTCGCCCGAAGCAGGGCTCCAGGAAGATTCCATTTCTGGACTTAGTAGATTTTCTACAGAATATTTTCCGTTTTCGGATGACGCGGAAAGGTTACTGCTTTTCAAGGGTACTTTCTGGCTGAAATCCTCCTTCACCTTATCAACCAATTTCATCAGCTGTGCTACATCATTTCCATGAATTTGCCCTGTTTTGTCCACTGGGAAATTTAGTAATAATGAGCTATTTCTTCCGATACTGTTATAGTAGATCTCCAATAACTGTGGAAGAGATTTCACTTTATGGTCTTCATATGGGTGGTAATACCAACCCGGTCGAATAGATACGTCTGCTTCTGCCGGCACCCAATGGCTGCCATTTTCTTGCCCGGGAGAATATTTTTTTGAATATTCCGGCATTCCTCCATAAATCGAATCTCTCAAAAGATTGGACCATGTAGACTCATAAGCGAACCCATGCTCGTTACCTACCCATCTAACATCAGGACCAGCATCTCCAAAAATCACAGCATTAGGCTGAAGCTCACGAATAATAGCAAAAGTTGTAGGCCAGTCATAGTAACTTTTCTTATCCACCCTACGTTCTTCATTGGCTCCTCCATAATATCCTGAACCACCATTAGCCCCATCAAACCAAACCTCAAAAACCTCCCCATAATTGGTAAGAAGCTCCCTTAACTGCTCCCTAAAAATAGCAACGTATTTGGGCGTTCCATAATCTGGGTTGTTTCTGTCCCAAGGTGAAAGGTAAACCCCAAACTTAAGGCCTTCAGCTCTAAATGCCTCTGCCACCTCTTTGATAATATCGCCTTTGCCATCTTTCCAAGTAGCATTTTTTACAGAATGCTCGGTGGTGGCAGTGGGCCAAAGGCAAAAACCATCATGGTGTTTAGCGGTAATAATTATCCCTTTCATCCCGGCCTCTTTACAAACCTTCGCCCACTGTTTTGGATCGAAATCTGTAGGGTTAAACATGGAAGGATCCTCATCACCCATGCCCCATTCCATATTCGTAAAGGTATTCATGTTAAAATGGGCAAAGGCATAAAACTCCAACCCTTGCCAAGCAAGCTGTCTTCCATGTGGAATGGGTAAAACAGGGGTCAATGGGTCAGTTTGGGGTGACTGGCACCCTGCACAAATAATAATTGAAAGGCCAAGAAGTAATAGATTACGCATCATGATTGTTTTTTTGATATTGGGAAGGTAAGGTGCCGTAATTATTTTTAAAGTGTTTGGAGAAATATTTAGCATTATTAAATCCTACTTTATAAGCCACCTCAGACACAGAATATTGGTTCATTGAGGAGAAGGAAACAGAAAAAATATTCTCATCATGGTTCAATTGTATCGCCCTATTTTTATCCAAGGGACCCTTTAATAAAATCCGCCCATTAATCTGCGCATTTACAGATACGGTTTTATTGAACAACTGAAACTCAGAAAACACTACTTGGGATTCAGCGTCATAAAAGGGAAAGGAAGACGGTTCTACAAAATTAAACCCGTCTGAACCGCCAAAAAAAACATTGCCTTTTTTAGATAGAAATATGGCGTTTTTATTGTGATAATCACCCTGAAGCCCATCCCCAGAATTAAAAAATCTAAATTCGGCAGTTAATAATGGCTCAGTTCTATTAATTTTTGCATGAATTAGGCCTTCTTGTGAACCTAGCCACAAATCCCCCACATTGTCCACTACCAAACTGACCAAAAATTCATTTTTCAACCCATTGGATTGATTAAAGACGATAAAACAAAATGTTTGCTCATCAAAATAGCACAAGCCCTTGTTTGTGCTGACCCAAATTATACCATGCTTGTCTTTGATAAGGTCAGAAACTTCATTGCTACTCAAACCAGACGAATCTTGTGAATTCCCAGGATAATGCTTCTGGTATCCTATTTCTGGGTTAAATACGTCAATTCCATTGATCCCCGCTACCCAAATATTAGCATTGTCCTCTTCAGCTATGCCTGTGATGTATAGGTTATTGAGTGGCAATCCCCCACCCGATTCAGTATACTGGACAAAAGACTTATTTTCCCGATCCAGCCAAAACAGTCCTTCTCTGAGTGTGCCTATCCATAATCTATTTTTACTGTCTTCAAATATGTTCCAAACATTACTGTTCTTTAATCCAGCTAGATTATCCAAATCAGGTTTTAATTTTAAATTATAATTTTGGTTAAGACCAACGATCTCATCAATTGAAACATGATGTATAACTTTGAGGGAATTACCTGACAGAATGTCAATGGTTCCGTTGTCATACACCCGCCAAAAATTTCCTGTCGGATCCTCTTGAATATCTGTGACATTATTGTGACTCAAACTACCCTCCAGCGTAGACTTGCTTATAAGGTATAGCGATTCATCTTTGCTTCGATTATATATTGAGAGTCCATCATAGGGGTGTAAAAACCAAAACCGGTCTTGGGAATCTACAAATACTTTACTAATCTCTTTACTTTTTAATTTATAGCGGTTTTTAATCGCATCAAAATCCTCAACAAAAACCCCTTTATCCTTTAAATAAACGTTAAAAATAGCTTGAACATGATCACTGGAAAGATTCTGCTCCGATCGAAGCTTCCTTAACTTAAACTCCTGAGCTGAAAGCCTTGTAAAACCTAAAAACATAGTGAGCAGCAGAAAGAGCAAACGATTCATAATATTAAGTTAATGACTATAAGGCAGAATTAAAATCATCTCGAATATATATTACGTTTCTGCCCAATTCAATCCATTTCTTATTTTCTAATTGTTTGAGTAATCTTGAAATCACCTCCCTTGATGTACCCAATTCATTTGCGATTTCCTGATGTGTGGTAGCAAGTTCATTGGTTTTTAGTTGCTTCATTTTGGTTACCAAATAGCGCATCAATCGCTCATCCATACGCTTGAAGGCTACTGCATCCAGTGTCTTTAATAATTCTTGGAATTTTATCCTGTAAGAGTCCGTAACATAATTTTTCCACTGCTTGAATTCCTCTGTCCATTTTTCATGCTTGTCTACAGGAATATTAAGGAGCACACTATCCTCCTCCGCTACAGCTCTGATTTCACTTGGCCTAATGGAAGAACAACATGTGAGTGATAAAGCACAAGTTTCTCCGGGATCAATATAATACAACAACAGTTCCTTACCATCTTCATCTAAGCGCAAAACTTTTATACTTCCACTTAACAAGATTGGAACCATCTTAATGAATTGGCCTGGCTCTATTATCGCCTTCCCGCTTTTTATTTCTGTGATTTTTCCTTCACTTGCGAGTGCCTCCAAAAGACGTAAATCTGAAAAAAATGGTAAAAAGGCAGGTAAGTTTTCTTTAGCAATCATATCTTCTTATTAATTTTCTTGTGATTTATCCAATGCGAGGGCATTGGCTTTATTAAATTCGTAAACCAATACAAAAAACAATAAATGGATCATCTGAGAGGGCAAAGCGGACCAATTTTCTATTAAACTAGTCCCACCTATCAAGGTAAGCATTAGAATGCTACCTCCAATAGCCGCACGTTTCGTTTGCCAGCCCAGCACCAAAAGTAGCCCCAACAGAAATTCTATAAAAGGCAATGCAAAACTAAATGGGATTAACAGGAAGTTGGGTAAGAGTGAATCCTTAAAGTTATTAAGCATACCTTCGCTAAAAGCCATAAGTTTTGGAATCCTGACCAATCCATGGCCCAACATACTAATTCCTATCCCTAACCTAATAAATACAAAAGAAATTGATTTCATAAAACGCTAAATTTTGTTTAAAAATGAAATAGGTATTAGTCATTCGATTACTTGGTGAATTCACTTCGAAATCAACTACTTGGTCGTTATCTCAACTTCACCTTAGAGAAGCTTGACCTCAACCTTCAAATGGCTTGTTTTTCCTTTTATTACACCACTTCCTGAGAAGAGCCAGGAATTCCCATTTCATAATACGGGTTAAAAATAATTTTTACAAATTACAGAATCGATCATTCTTCTTGGCTATACTACCTATTTTTAATCCCACATTTCAATCGAAGGTGCTAGGTCAGCTGAAGTGCCAACATTTTAGGTAGCAAAATGAAGGAAATAAATGGAAAAACTACTATTTAACACATGTTTTCCTTTTGCAACGTTTTTTAACCAAAAAAACCCCAACCCTAAGGGTTGAGGTTTACATATGAAATAGTGAAAATTCAATTAATACCTGTAATAATCAGGTTTAAATGGACCTTTTATGCTCACACCAATATATTCCGCTTGATCGTCAGACAACTGGTCCAATTCTACACCTAATTTCTTAAGATGTAATTCAGCAACCTTTTCATCCAAATGCTTTGGAAGCATATAAACGCCTGGCTTGTACTGGTCTGTATTGTTCCACAATTCCAATTGCGCCAATGTCTGGTTGGTAAATGAATTGGACATTACAAACGATGGATGACCTGTAGCACAACCTAAGTTCACAAGCCTTCCTTCTGCAAGGACAATTATATCATTGCCATCTATATTGTATAAATCTACTTGAGGTTTTATCTCATCTTTGGTATGTCCATAATTACCATTGAGCCATTCCATATCAATCTCATTGTCAAAATGGCCAATATTACATACAATCGCCTTGTCCTTAAGGGATCTGAAATGAGCTTCTGAAATGATGTCTTTATTTCCTGTCGCTGTCACAACAATATCTGCTTCTTTAACCGCATCAATCATTTTCTTTACCTCAAATCCATCCATGGCCGCTTGAAGGGCACAAATAGGATCAATTTCGGATACTATCACCCTTGCTCCAGCTCCACTAAGTGAAGCTGCAGATCCCTTTCCTACATCACCATAGCCTGCTACTGCAGCTACTTTTCCTGCCATCATAATATCAGTTGCTCTTCTTATAGCATCTACTAAAGATTCCTTACAACCGTATTTGTTATCAAATTTAGATTTGGTAACAGAATCGTTTACGTTTATAGCAGGAATTGGTAATGTACCATTTTTCATCCTTTCATAAAGTCTATGAACTCCAGTGGTTGTTTCTTCCGAAAGCCCCTTGATATTAGCTACCAATTCGGGATATTTATCCAATACCATGTTGGTCAAATCACCACCGTCATCCAAAATCATGTTCAAAGGTGCTTTTTGCTCTCCAAAAAAGAGCGTTTGTTCAATGCACCAATCAAAATCTTTCTCTGAAAGCCCTTTCCATGCATATACACTAATACCTGCCTCAGCAACTGCAGCTGCAGCATGATCTTGAGTTGAGAAAATATTACAAGAAGACCAAGTAACTTCAGCACCTAAAGCGACCAAGGTTTCGATCAATACCGCGGTTTGTATCGTCATGTGAAGACATCCTGCAATTCTGGCACCTTTTAAAGGTTGGGATTCCCCAAACTCTTCTCTAAGTGCCATTAGTCCAGGCATTTCACTCTCTGCAAGTCGGATTTCTTTACGTCCATAGGCTGCAAGTGATAGATCCTTAACTTTATACTGAACGTATTCCTGTGTTTTCGTTGCTGACATATTTTATATTGTATAGTTTCTAGGAAAATTTTGACAAATTTAGTTATAAGTAAACACAAATGAAAATCAGTCCTTTTTAATTAACCTGATTTGTTTGAGCTCATAACTTTTAACCTGTCCATTTTGTTTACACATTTCAAGGTGACCATAATTTCCAATACCAATAATTTTACCGGTAAAGATTTCACCATCATCATAGGTTGCCCACTCACCAAACAGATAAAGTAATTTTTGATAATTCTCCATTATGGATTTAAATGATTCATTTTTTAAGTGGAGGTATTGTTTCTCTACCCTTTCTAAAATTTCATTTAAAACTTCATTTAAATCAAATTTATCCCCTGAAATGCTTTTCAAAGAAATAGCATTCTCTACCTTGAAATCGATTTGATTGACGTTGATACCCACACCCGCGACAGTGCTTTCTAAAAACCTTCCTTGCAAACGATTTTCTATTAGCATTCCTCCTAACTTTTGGTGATCAAGAAAAAAATCGTTAGGCCACTTTACTTTTATGCCTTCCACGAATCGGTTAAGGCCTTCCTGAATTCCAATGGCAACAGCCATATTAAGCATAAACTGCTCATCAATTGACAAAAATGTCGGAAAAAAAACCATGGAAAACGTCAGGTTATAACCTGGCTGTGATTCCCATTGACTTCCTCGTTGCCCTTTTCCTCTGATTTGTTTTCGGGTGATGATGACAGTACCTTCTTTTGCCAACCCCGATCGAACCATAGAAAGGGCAACTTCGTTAGTAGAATGACAGTCTGTCAGGTTTACTATTTCTTTTCCTAAAAAAACGGTATTGGCAAGGATTTTATGCATCTATAATTAGTTATTTAATCCCATAATCTGGATATTTATTGTTTCATCTCAAGTTATGGATTAAAAGTAAATAAATTTAAAATACACCATAAATAAACATATGACGGCAGAAGAGCTGTGCAAAGTTATAGTAAAAGGAATGGAAGATAAAAAGGCTTCTGACATCGTAATGATGGACTTAAGGGATATCTTTAGCACAATGACTGATTTTTTTGTGATTTGTTCAGCCACATCCGACACACAGGTGGATGGTATTTCCAACGCGATTGAAGAAGAAGTTTACAAGACGAATAAAGAAAAACCTTGGATGAGTGAAGGAAAAAGCACCAGCCAATGGGTTCTATTGGACTATGTAAATGTAGTCGTACATATTTTCTTAAAAGATAAGCGGGAATTTTACCAATTGGAGGAGCTGTGGGGTGATGCGAAAATCACCAAAATAAATCCTCAATAACCTCAATTAGATAAAAACATTCTTTTATCTAATTCGTTTAAAAAAAAATTTAAGCTTTAAAAATATCGATATGAGTAATAATAAATCTAAAAAATTTGTTCCAAAATCTCCCCAAAAACCAAATTTTCAACTTTGGTTGATTATTACTGCGGTAATCGTCCTTATTGGAGTTACTTGGTTTAATCAAAATACGGCCACCGTTGAAATTACAATGAAGCGTTTTGAGGACATGGTTTTAAGTAACGATGTTAAAAAAGTAACCGTCATATTTAACCAAAACTATGTAGAAGTAACTCTCAAAGAGGAAGCCCTCGAAAACCGAAGGTATAAAGACGAACTTGAGGGACAAAACAGTTTTTCCAATTCTACAGGACCACAGTATAAAATTAAAATCGCTTCAGTTGATAACTTCATAGAAAATTATACACAACTGGAGGAAAAATTACCAGAAAGCGAAAGAATAGGTTATTCTGCAAAAGAGGAAGAAAGTTGGGGCAATTGGATTTCAAGCTTTGGCTTCCTGATTTTAATATTCTTCCTTTTCTGGATGATGATGCGTCGAATGTCCGGACCAAGCGGACCAGGTGGGCAGATCTTTAATGTCGGCAAATCCAAAGCTAAGTTATTTGATGCGGAGAACAAGGTGAAAATTACCTTTGACAATGTTGCAGGCTTGGACGAGGCGAAAGAGGAAGTAGAGGAAATTGTAGAATTTCTTAAGACACCAGACAAATTCACTAAGTTAGGTGGGAAAATACCAAAAGGCGCCCTATTGATAGGCCCTCCCGGTACTGGTAAAACATTATTAGCCAAAGCAGTGGCAGGAGAAGCGGGTGTACCTTTCTTCACCCTATCAGGTTCTGATTTCGTTGAGATGTTTGTAGGTGTAGGTGCTGCTAGGGTACGTGACCTATTCAAGCAGGCCAAAGAAAAAGCCCCTTGTATCATTTTCATAGATGAAATAGATGCAATAGGTAGATCAAGAGGTAAAGGCCAGATGCCTGGATCCAATGATGAGCGAGAAAACACACTTAACTCGCTTTTGGTAGAAATGGATGGGTTTGGTACAGATTCAGGTGTAATTGTACTTGCAGCAACCAACCGCCCAGATGTTCTCGACAGTGCCCTTCTTAGAGCAGGTAGATTTGACCGCCAGATAAGTATAGACAAACCTGATATGGTGGGTCGGGAAGCCATCTTTAAAGTTCACTTGGAACCTATAAAAACTGCTGATGACATTGAACCAAAAAAATTAGCTGCTCAAACTCCTGGCTTCGCAGGTGCTGAGATCGCTAACGTCTGTAACGAAGCTGCATTGATAGCTGCCAGACGAAATAAAAGTGCTGTAGACATGCAAGATTTCCAAGATGCTGTAGACAGAGTGATTGGAGGTCTTGAAAAGAAAAATAAGATCATTTCTCCCGAAGAGAAAAAAATCGTAGCTTATCATGAAGCAGGACATGCAGTTGCTGGTTGGTTTTTAGAACATGCCGATCCATTGGTTAAAGTAAGTATTGTCCCTAGAGGAATAGCAGCATTGGGATATGCGCAGTACCTACCAAAGGAACAATTTCTCTACCAGACTGAACAACTTATAGATGAGATGTGCATGGCATTAGGAGGAAGAGCAGCAGAGCAAATCGCCTTTGGTAAAATCTCTACAGGTGCATTGAGTGATCTTGAAAGAATTACCAAAATGGCCTATTCTATTGTCTCTGTTTATGGAATGAACGATAAAATTGGTAATGTGTCCTTTTACGACAGTAAGTCCAATGACTATAAATTTGACAAACCTTACTCTGAAAATACAGCACAGACCATAGATGAAGAAGTACGTAAGTTGATTGAGTTCGCTTATACTAAGACAATGGATCTTTTAAAAGATAAAAAGAATGAATTGGAAAAAATCGCTAAGGAACTTTTAGAAAAGGAAATTTTGTTTCAGGCAGATTTAGAAAAACTGATTGGTAAAAGACCTTTTGATAAGGAAACTACTTACGAAAAATTCACTAAAGTAAAGGAAGAGGAGAAAACAATTGATGTGCCTAAAGAAGTAACCCCTGAAACGGATGATAAAAAAGAAGATGTTATAGAGAATAAAGATTAAAAATTCAGGTCTTTACAATCACCAAATAATTAGGAGGGGTAACCCTCCTTTTTTGATTTAAAATTAGTTAGTATTAATAAGTTGTAAGCTGTAATTTTATTACAAAAAATCGATCCTTAAATAGCCATGTCTCCATATCAAAGCGCGACCAATCTGGATAATACAATGAAACTCTCGCTAAATAAATCTCAGAAAGTCTATTTTGTTTCTGATTTTCATTTGGGAACACCTGATGACCTTTCCAGTAGAAAAAGAGAAGAGAAAATAGTAAGATGGCTTAGTGAAATAGAGGAAGATGCTGCAGCCGTATTTTTCGTTGGAGATATATTTGATTTTTGGTTTGAGTACGAAAAAGTTATACCAAAAGGATTTTTTCGATTCTTTGCCAAAATCACAATGATGAGGAACAAAGGTATACCATTGTTCTTCTTTACGGGTAACCATGATTTATGGATGAAGGATTATTTCTCTGAGGAATTGGGAATACCCGTATTTCAGCATCCACAGGAAATACAGATTAACCAAAAGCGATTTCTCGTTGGTCATGGTGATGGTCTTGGTCCTGGTGATAAAAAATACAAACTTCTCAAAATTTTTTTTACCAGCAGTGCCTGCAAATGGTTGTTTAAATGGGTTCATCCTGATATTGGAATAGCTATAGCCCAAGCTTGGTCTAAAAACAGCAGAATAACCAATGAATTAAAGAAAGAAGATGAATTTAAAGGGCAGGAACACGAATGGTTATTTCAATACAGTAAGGAGTTAGAAAGCAAAATTCATTTTGATTATTTTGTGTTCGGGCACAGGCATTTACCCTTAAAGCTGCCTATCAACTCTTCCTCTGTTTACTTTAATCTTGGAGAATGGGTTAATCAGTGTTATTATGGGGAATTTGACGGCATGAGCTTTCAACTTAAGCAGTACAATGGCTATGCGATCAAGACTGATTGAAACGATTTTCACATGGCTTTTGGCACTTTTTATAGTACCCTTGGCCAATGGCCAAGGGGAACACTTTGTCAAGTTATGGGAGACTACAATGCCTGGCATTGATAAAATATCAACAGATGGTCAAGGAAATATTTTCATAACGGATAAGCAAGGCTACCTGTTTCAATTCAATGCAAAAGGGGACCCGCTCAATCAATTGTCAACCTCCTTAAGTGCTCCGGTAACTCATTTGGACGCTTTCAAAACTGTTAATATATTTCTATTTAGCGCATCATTGCAGCGATTTGAGATTCTTGATCGATTTTTAAACCCTATCATCACCAAATCCATTGATGAAACAGGTGTTTTAGGATGGGTAAGTCAAGCTAGCCTAGGAAATAACAATAGTCTTTGGGTTTATGATGAATCTGATCTCAAGCTAAAAAAAATTAACCTCAGCAACAATGAGCTTCTACAAGCTCAGGCCATTAATACCATAATTCAGAAAAATGACTTGAAAATCATACTGCTGATAGAGAGGTATAATTTGTTATTCTTACAGGTGGCAGAAGATGGAATGTATATATTTGATAATCAGGCTAATTTTTTAGAAAAGGTGCCTATTTTGACCCGAAATAGATCTGTAATTGAAGGTGATTTTTTCTATACTATCTTGCAGGATCAATTGGTAAAAACAAACTATCTAACAAAATTATCTGAATCTATTGCCCTACCTATGGCTAAACCTCTTGATCGCCTTGCATTATCCTATCGGCAGATCATTTTAGCCAATGAAAAAGGTGTTTCGGTATTTAACCGTCCGGATGATTTTTAATACAACTCAAATTCTACCACTTACATAAAACGAGGTAATATTTATTGGCTTACGACCAATAATCCGCTTATAAACTATAATTTTGTTAAATTTTATTAATTAAAGTTGAATTTTTAAAATTATCCGGATCGATCTTTTCAATTTGCATATCAATGAATGAAGAAAAATATACCGTTACAATAACAATATCTGTACTCCTTTTTTTAGTCCTTTTCTATTCAGGGAAATTTTCTGCAGAGGCACAGAGTGTTAGTAGGTCCTTTGAGACTGAGATTTCATTTCCTAAGGAATTAAACACCCCTGCCGTTAATTTCGATTTAAAATCTATTGGAAACAAGAAATTCAAGCTAATCCTGGATAAACCAAATGCTCATTTAACAAAAGTAAAAATATTTGACATTTTAGGTAATCTGATCTTACAGGATCAACTTTTGCCTGATGGTGGCCTTCAAAAAAATTATGACTTCACCCACCTTAATAGCAAAATTTTTGTGGTTGAAGTCGGGAATTCCAAATACAACAAAACCAAAAGCATTTACGCCAATCCACATGGTACGATAGAAAAAGATACCAATTTGGAGCAATAAAAAAAAGGACTTAAATAACAAGTCCTTTTTTTTATTTTAACCAAGAAGCAACTTTACACTACTTCAACAAGTTTAATATCAAATAACAAATCTTCTCCGGCAAGCGGATGATTGGCATCCAAGGTGATTTTTGCTTCATCAATATGTACCACCTTTACTGGGGTAGGCTGACCTTGTTGGTTTTGGATAGATAAATCCATACCTACTTCAGGCTTTATATCTTCTGGAACCTGTTCTATAGGAACATCCAACATCATGTCTTCTCTTTTCTGACCATAAGCATCGTCAGTGGGAATCGTTACACTGATATCATCCCCTACTGTCATGCCTTCTACGGCGACATCAAATCCCTTTATCATTTTACCATCTCCCAAAACGAATTCAAGAGGTTCTCTATCTTGAGAAGAATCGAATATAGTTCCGTCTTTAAGTTTTCCTGTGTAGTGTACCTTTACGGTATTTCCTTTAGTTGCTACAGACATAGTTTCTATTTTTTTGTTTGATGAACAAAGGTAACAGAAATTTCAGGCTATTAAAAAAATAAGGGCGATCGATTACACTAGTGTTCAAAATCGAAAAGAAAATGTTCACTTTCGAACATTAATTTTGCCCATGGCGTACAAATATTGCTAAATTGAGGGATAAAAGGTTGGCATAATTTCAGCAGTAGTAAATCAAAAAACAATGGAGGAGAAAAATTTAGGCAAAATATTGATTGTAGATGACAATGAGGACCTACTTTTTGCAGCCAAGATGTTATTGAAGAAATATGCAAAGGAAGTGACCATCGAAAAAGATCCGAGAAGGATTCCCTTTTTGATCAATAACAACAATTACGATGTGATCCTTCTGGACATGAATTTTACCGAAGACACTAACTCTGGTAAAGAAGGGTTTCACTGGCTCAGAAAAATCATGGAAATGGATCCTAAGGCAGTGGTCATCCTAATAACCGCTTTTGGGGATGTGGAAATGGCTGTGCAGGCACTTAAAGAAGGGGCTACAGATTTCATCCTTAAGCCCTGGCAAAATGAAAAATTAATTGCCACATTATCCGCAGCAATTAAGCTCAAAGAAAGTTACAACCAGGTAGACAAACTATCCAGTCGGCAGAAGCAATTGCAGGCAGATATGAAAAAACCATTTTCGGAAATCATAGGCCATAGTGCCTCAATGAAAAATGTTTTTTCAATTATCGAAAAGGTAGCAAAGACCGATGCCAACGTGTTGATATTAGGAGAGAATGGGACAGGTAAGGAACTCATTGCAAGAGCTATCCATGACCAATCAGAAAGGAATGAGGATATTTTTGTGGGCGTAGACATGGGTGCCATTACAGAAAGCCTGTTTGAAAGCGAGCTTTTTGGGCACAAGAAAGGGGCATATACCGATGCAAAGGAAGACCGGGCAGGAAGGTTTGAAGTAGCAGACAAAGGCACATTATTTCTTGACGAAATAGGGAACCTTAGTATGCCTCTTCAATCGAAGTTACTAACCGCACTTCAGAAAAGAGAGGTGACCAGAATTGGAAGCAATAAATCCTTATCGATTGACATCCGATTGATTTGCGCCACCAATATGCCCATTCACAACATGATTTTAGAAAGCACTTTTCGCCAGGATCTGTTGTATAGAATCAACACTGTTGAAATATTCCTACCTCCTCTAAGAGACCGACAGGATGACATACCTGTCTTGGCAGATCATTTTCTTAAGGTATACGCAACTAAATACAGAAAGCAATTCAAAGGTTTAAAGCACAGTGCACACCAATTGTTACAAAGGTACAGTTGGCCTGGAAATATCAGAGAACTTCAACATGCCATAGAAAGAGCCATCATAATGGCTGAAGGCGAAGAATTGGACAGCAGAGATTTCTTTTTCCTTTCAGCAAAGCCTGCCAATGATAAAATAAACTCAAATTCCTTGAACCTTGATGAAGTGGAGAAAAACATGATTCAAAAGGCTATCGATAAAAATAGTGGCAATATTTCCAAAGCAGCAAAAGAATTGGGATTGACCAGGGCTTCACTCTATAGAAGGTTGGAAAAATATGGATTATAAAATCGGATTACTGGGCAGGGTCTTTGTTCTTGCATTAAGTCTGTTTTTTCTGGCATACATTATCACCAATGACGCAGGGGCATTTGCCATTTCATTGTTCATCATTATCACTTTTGTGCAATTGATCCTCCTGATCAGATACGCAGAGAGCAGTTTTAAAAAAGTCAGGCAATTCCTCGACAATATCAAGCAGAACAATTATGCAAGAGTCTATCCTGTAAAGTTTGATGGAACTGAAACCGATGACCTGCACATAGAGTTTAATGCCATTCTTGCAAAACTTAAGGAAGACCAATTAGAGAAAGAAGCAAATTTTCAGTACTTCCGCACGGTGTTTCAACACCTTAGTATAGGCCTTATTACCTTTGAGGCTGATGGTAATGTCCAGATTTTAAATACCGCTGCCAAACGCATGCTGAACATTGACAAATTGAACCATATTCAGGAGATATCGGGAATCAATAAGGAATTGTACCAAGCCATTGACCAACTGAGGACCGGAGGAAGCGAACTTATCAAAATCGCCCATCCAGACGGGATCATGCAACTGTCTGTTTATGCGATTGAATTGGTATTACGAGATGTGAAATTCAAATTGGTATCCTTGCAAAATATTCAAAGTGAACTTGAAGAAAAGGAAATGGAGGCCTGGCAAAACCTCATTCGAGTACTTACACATGAAATAATGAATTCAATTGCCCCTATCTCATCATTGGCTGCTACCATTAGTTCCGACTTAAAAAGTAAGATCAAAAATAAAGGTTCCGTAGAACAGGAAGATTTACAGGACTATCAAATGGGTATCTCCACAATAGAAAAAAGAAGTGAGGGCCTGATCAATTTTGTAAGTGATTTTAGAAGTCTTGCTCATATTCCAACCCCTAAGTTTACAGCCATCAAGATAGGGGAGCTTTTTAACAGACTGGAAATTCTGTTTCAAAATCAATGTGAAGAAAAGGCCATCAAAATCAGCAAAGAGATACTACCCAATGATCTGCTGCTATTTGCCGATTGTGCATTAATAGAACAGGTCCTGATAAACCTGACTCAGAATGCCATACATGCTATGGAGGAAACCCCAAAAAAGGAAATCTATCTCCGTGCCTATATAGATGACAATGGAAAGATCATTTTAGAAGTAGCTGATACTGGAAAAGGAATTGAGGAAGAAGCCCTGAACAAGATTTTCATACCTTTTTTCACTACCAAACAAAAAGGCTCTGGAATAGGGTTAAGCTTGTCCAAACAAATTATGCGTCGCCACAAAGGCAACTTGCAAGTAAAGTCCAGCGTAGGTATAGGCACCGTTTTCAAATTAATTTTTAATGCTTGATTTTCTAAACCTAATCAAGCTGCTATATTCAACACCTACAAATCCGTGATTAACAATTTGTTCACAAAGCCCTAAGAATAGTCTTTCAAATTAGCATTTATATAACAAGTAAATCCTGGATATTCGAAAGAATTAATTCATTCAGCAAAGGAAAACCCAGAGTCAAATATTCAGGCTTTTTGGGACAATATAGGAGAATCAGACCCCTATCAAGCCCTACCAAACCTTACTTTTCACCAAATCAACGAGAGGCTTTTTATTGAGAAGATGGCTACTTGCAAAGGATTTCTTACCACAGCAGGCTTTGAGTCTATTGGTGAAGCAATGTACCTTGGGAAAACCATTCTTATGGTTCCAGTAAAAGGGCAATATGAACAACACTGCAATGCCCTAGATGCAGAAAAGGCTGGAGCAGGAAAAGCATCAAAGACTTTTGACCTTAAGGTTTTAAAACATTATATGGACAACTTGCACGACAACCAGTTAAAGGAAAACACCTTTAAAGCATGGCAAAGCTCACTGGAATCGCATGTTCTGGAAATGGTGAATGAAATTTTCTGTGAGGAAAAAGTTGCTGCTTATTGACTTTGTTTTGGCTGTCTTTCCCTCGAATGGTACCGGTTAGAATATAACATAGCATTAGTTTCAGAGAAAAATTCTACTTGCCCTATTTCTTTTTAACCCGGATTCTATAAGCTGCTATCCCTACAAAAAATAAGGTGCTTGAAAAAAAATACAATACAACTAAGGAATTTTGGCAAAAAGAAATCTAAATAGTTTAAATTCGCTCTTTATTAATTTGGCGTAAAGTACCCATGAATATAGAGTTAAAGCGATTGAAGGAAGACCGAGAAAATACCCGGCATTGGAAAAAATGGGGGCCTTACCTTACAGAAAGGCAATGGGGGACAGTTAGAGAAGATTATAGTCCTGATGGATCGGCTTGGGAAAATGTAACGCACGATGACGCCAGAAGCAAGGCATATCGATGGGGTGAAGAAGGCATCGGAGGAATCAGCGATCACAAACAAAAACTATGCATTTCATGGGCCTTCTGGAATGGCAAGGATGAAATGATCAAGGAAAGGTTGTTTGGCCTTACCGGGAACCAAGGGAATCATGGTGAAGATGTAAAAGAGCTGTATTATTACCTGGATTCCTCACCCACCCATAGCTACATGAAAATGCTCTACAAATACCCGCAGAGCAAATTTCCCTACCAGGAATTATTGGATGAAAATCAAAGAAGAAGTAAAAACGATAAAGAATACGAAATATTAGATACTGGGATCTTTGAGGACAATGCCTATTTTGATATTTATTTAGAGTATGCCAAAGAAGATATTGAAGATATTGTCTGTAAGGCCACCATCCATAACCGGGGTTCAGAGGAAGCAACCTTATGCGTCATGCCCACCATATGGTTTAGAAAAACCTGGTTTACCGGTGACGAACCCTTTATACCTACGATGAGGAAAAATGGGAAAAATAAAATTAAAGCATATTCCCCAAAATCAGGTAACTACACTTTTATCTTTCAAGGAGAGCCGGAGCTAAAATTTTGTGACAATGAAACCAATAGAGAAAGATTATATCACATAGGCAATCAAAAAAAATACCTCAAAGATGCTATCAATGATTATGTAACCAAAGGAGAAGATGCCCATCTGAACCCAAAAAATACGGGTACCAAATCAGCTGCAATTTACAACTTGACTATTCCGGCAGGTGGCCAATCTGAGGTCGTTTTCAGAATGCAAAAATTACAGACTGAAAACCCTATTGAAAATGCTGAAAGTATCCTGCAAAATCGGATAGCCGATACGAATTCTTTTTATGGTATCCTGCAAGAAAGAGTAAAAGACGATCAAATGCGATTGATCCAAAGGCAAGCCTATGCAGGCATGTTGTGGACCAAACAATTTTATTATTACAACGTGGAGCGGTGGATGGAAGGTGATTCAGGAAGGTACCAGCCACCTGAGGAAAGAAAAACCGGCAGGAATA
>Ga0075118_10000701_pt1 | contig 28561 bp, 15 predicted proteins | sample AntAceMetag02UKE_FD_69794 | JGI IMG/M metagenome (GOLD analysis project Ga0075118, IMG submission 69794) | Saline lake microbial communities from Ace Lake, Antarctica - Antarctic Ace Lake Metagenome 02UKE | ecosystem: Environmental > Aquatic > Non-marine Saline and Alkaline > Saline | place...
TGGTTGGTTTGATCCACGAGGGGGCCATACTCTTCGGCGGGCACGATGCCGTCGACGCGGGTGGTGATGGCTACCCAATCGGGGAGCGTGAAGTCCCCTTGGACCACACGCTCGACGCCGAGGTGGCGATTGCCACTCCAGGTCAAATAAAGGTACCATTGGCGAGCAACAGTGCTGCGGGTGGCATCATAGAGGCCGGGTTTGCCGAGGGAACTCAGGAATTTGATGAGATCGAGTCGTTCTTGGGGTAGCAGCGAATCAATCAAACCGGCGGGCATGAGGGAGCCAATGTTGATGCGACTGGCGATGTTGGAAACGGCGACCGAAACCTCTTGGTTGGTAGGGCTGCGCAGGATGATTTCCTGCGGGTTTTCCATCACCACGACGCCGGTAATGGCTTGGTCGTCACGGGTGGTGACGAGCGTGGCATGGTAGCCTTCCTTCACCTTGTCACCGGGATAGAGCAGTGCTTCAACTAGGTAGTCGGTGGGCGCACTGGCACCAATACTCGTGAGGTCGGGCCCTACTTTGCCTCCGGCTCCGCCGATGGCATGGCACGCCACGCAGGCGAGGGCCGATTGACGGTAAAGCATCTCGCCGCGGGCCGGGTCGCCCTGAGCCTCGGCACTGGCGGCGAGTGCGAGCATCTGGGCGCCGGTGAGTTTTTCGACTGAAAGCGACAGGCCGGCCTGCTCGAGAAGTACGCCGACGAGGGCTGCATTTTGATTGCCTTCCCGGGCGGGACGAAGTCCCGCCTTGGCGACGGGGGCCGGCAGGGGAGTCTTGGGGAGAAGTTTAGCCAGAACCGTTCCGGAATTTTTTAGGCCAAGGACGCTGCGCCAGAGATTGTTGGCCACCGCGTCACTGCTGGCTTGCTGTAGGCGCGCGATGACCTCGGAGGCGTGGGCGGTAAGATTTTGCGCGGCCAGAGCGATTGCCGCGAGGTTCCGCACGGCCTCCGTGGCCTGGTTTTCACGGGCAATGCTGAGGAGAGCTCGAGTGGAAGTGTCACCCCCGATGTCGCGCAGGGCGCTGATGGCGAATTTGATCGTGTTGGTCGAGGAAGTTGGTGAGCGGGCGAGGGTTATAAGTTGGGGCACCGCCGTATCCAGTTTCCAAACACCGACAAGGCGGATGGCTGCATTTTGTACCGCCGCATCGGACGAAATCAACAGGGGGGTCAAGGACGGCAAGGGTCCGTTGGGTCGAACGTTGCGGAGTCGGGCTGCTTCGCTTAACGCGTCGAGGGCAGTGGCGGTGGCGGAAGGAGGGAATGGGTTGCTGGAAACCGTCGCGAAGAGGACACTGAGCTCGGCGGGGCCACCGGCGTCCTGGATGAGTTGAATCCAAGGACCGGAGCCATCGGCGGGGAGGGGATGCCGGGCGAGCAGTTGACCGAGCAGCGGGGCAGCTTGCTCCGGAAGTAGCGCGGTGAGAGCGAAAGCGAGTTGAGTCTCGCGACCGGTGGTGGACCATGAGCCGTCGAGCACGGCGGTGGACCATGGCTCGGCCAGTTCATTGATAGTGAGCCAGAGTGCGTAGTCCAAGAAAGGGTCCATGGGGGTGTCGAGCACGGCTAGGGCCGTAGCGGCGCTTGCGGCGGTAGGGAATCGCGCCAGAGCCCGCACGGCTTCGAGGCGCACGCGCGGATGTGGATCGCGGCTGAGTTCGGCCACGGTGGCGAAGTCATCCTCGGCGGCGAGAGAGAGTGCGTGGATGGTGGCCGCACGTAGGGATGCGGAGTTTGAGGCGAGCAGGGAAGTGGCGACTGATTTCAGAGGAAGATTGAACGATTGGCGCAACCAGAGAGCTTGGAGTTGGGCGGACTCCGCGGAGTGCGCGGCAGTCCACTCCTCCAGATCGGCCGCAACGGCTTTGACTCCACGCTCGGTGAGGACGCGGCGGGCTTGGAGTTGGATGGCAGCGTTCGCCGCGAGTAGATTGTCGAGCAGTTTTCTATTCGAGAGCGAGGAGTAGTCGATTGGGGCCGAGGGCCGGTGATCTTTCGGAGCGATCCGCCAGATGCGGCCGTGAACCTTGTCCCGACGGGTATCCCGGAAATCCACCTCGCCGTGTTGGATGATGGGATTGCTCCAGTCGGCGACATAGAGCGCTCCATCGGGACCCAGTTTCACGTCGATGGGGCGAAACGAGTCGGCGACCGTGCGGATGATTTCGGGTTGCTCCCGAGCGATAAAACCTGCGCCGTCTTCTGCGACCCTGAAGCGTACGACCCGGTTGGAGCGGAAGTCACACGTGATGATATCTCCCTGCCAATCCGCAGGGAAGAGGTCGCTTTGGATGATCTCGAGTCCAGCGTATTTAGGGTAGTTGCCGGGAGTGATGGTTTGGAGGATTCGACGGGATGACGCGAGGGTACGGTAAGTCGCGCCTTGGACGCCCCAACTGATGCCTTCAAACCCGGCGCCATCGGACATGAAAGATTGGCCAAAGGCATCGAAGGCGTGACCCCAGCCGTTGATCAGGCCGCGATAGTGGATCGACATCGTTTGGTCGCGAGGATCGAAGCGGAATACGCCGCCGGCCTTCAGATCCACTACACCATGAGGAGTTTCGGTACGGGTGCGGGTGTAAACGGATTGGTTGACGTAGAGCCGGCCGTCGGGTCCCCACTGCGGAGTATGCAGGTTGTGGTGACTGTCTTCGGTCCCAAAGCCGCTGAGCACGATTTTTTTCTCGTCCGAAACGCCGTCGCCGTTGAGGTCGCGAAAGTAGAGTAGCTCGGTGCTCTGGGCGACATAGACCCCGCCGTCGCCCGGAAGCACGCCGGTTGGAATCAGGAGGCCATCGGCAAAGGTGGTGACTTGGTCGGCGACACCGTTGGCGTCGGAATCGGCGAGGACTAGAATTCGATCGGCGAGGGCTTGGCCGGGCTCGATCTGTGGATAGACCGTGGACGCCGCGATCCACAAGCGCCCTTGGGCGTCCCAGTTCATGTGAATGGGTTTGTTGATCAGTGGATTTTCAGCCCAGAGGGTAACTTCGAGCCCCTCGGCGACTTCGAAGTCGGGATGCATTTGGGGCGTGATTTTGAGCACGCGATTGGTGAGGCTTTGCGCCGGAATGGTGATTTCGGCGAAGCGAAGATGGCGCAGGGTCGCAATATTAACGTCTTCGGCGGCCACCAGTTTATCAAACTCCAAAACCTCGGTCGCGTTGTTGCCCTGTTCCTTTTTCCGGAAACCGAAAATGTAGGCCATGTTGGCGGGACGGGAGCGATTGAAGAAGGCGACGTTTTTGCGGAGTACGGCTTGGCGGAGGGCTTCCGCGTGGGAGCTGTCGCGCCACGTGCCGGGAGCGCCGAAGAGCTGATCCTCGAGAGCCTCAGCGAGCCGCCGATAACCCGTCGCACTGAGGTGGATACCGTTGGAGGTCAGCGGAGTCGTGGGAGACAAAGCGCGGAGTGAACTGAGGTCGACGAAAGGGGAGTCGAAGGTGTTTGCGAGTTCGGCAATGGCCTTGCTGTAGGCAGCCAGATTGATGTTGTGGGGGGTGGGATCAGGCCACGGGGAGCCGATCGATTCATGGGCGACCGGGCTAAGAAATACGAAGCGAATATCGGGGGAATTTTCGCGGAGTTTGGCAATCAGTTGAGTGTAGGCGGCGCGGAAGCTTTCGAGCCCGTCGGGGCCGTTGAATGAGTTGGCCATGCCGTAGCCGAGGACCACTACGGTGGGGTTGGCTTCCTCCAGTTGGGAGATGAGTTGACGCCAGCCTTCGTCTGGGGGTTCTTTGCCGGCTTGAAGCAGACTCAGCCCGAGGCGCGACTTCCCGGAGGGGGTGTCACCGCTCCACCCGAGGTTGCGAAAGGTAATGTCACTTTCGGGGAAGCGTGACGCGAACATTACGTCGAGCCAGCCCTGGTATTGTTCACGTTCGATCAGGGTATCGCCGAGGTAGACTACGCGGTCGCCGTTGCGGAGTTCGAACGCAAGGGCGGAGTCATCGGGTTTGCGCGAGCAACTAGTGAAGAGGACGACGGCGACGGAGGCAAGGGTCGCGAGGCAGGAGAGTCGAGACATTAGGAGGGTTAGGGAAAGGCTAGGGCTTTTGGTTACGTAGATGGTGGGGGAGAATGTGAGGTAACTGAGAGGCGCGCCGTCCTCCCGCAGAGTGGGACCAGGGCGAGGTAAACAGGATGGTTACTTATATAAAATAGCAAAAGATAATATCATTTGATACAATAATATCTCGTTAGGATGTGTTCTTCAACTTCAGTCTTTATTGAACGTGACGTTGTCGGGATCATGCTCCTGTAGGGCGAACATGACCGAACCCAGTTGACGATGATCCATGTTTTGCAGGATGCTCGCCGGGTCGAATTCCATCGACGGAGTCGAGTCCACCGAGGTCTGCCCGTTCCACCCCGAGAAGCGAATGCTTTGAATTTCTCGAGAAGTGCCTGTCCCTGATTTAACGGTGAATCATCGGGCCGTGATCTTAAGCCGCAGGAAAAGGATGGCACTCAGTAGACTTGCTGAAGCCAGCGCTAGGTTTCCTGCCCAAGGTATTTCCAAGAGTTTATCCGCCCAGATTTTGAGGTTCGGCGCCAAAAACCCACCAACCGCACCTAATGAGTTAATCAAGGCGATGCCCCCTGCTGCTTGCGCTCCCGTCAACTCACTTGCGGGGAATGACCAGAAAATAGGTTGGGCTCCGATGAAGCCCGCTGTAGCGACGCACATGGCGAGCAAGGCGAGTTGCGGACTACTGATCGAACTGAATGCAATTCCAATAGTTGCGGCGAACATTGCGAATGCCGCGATCTCTCGGCTCCGATTGAACCGTGTCGCCAACCGCGGTAATTGGTATGCGGCCGCCAGCGCACAAACCCATGGAATAGCACTCACCATCCCAACCTTAAACCCGGCACTTTCCCCTAACAACTGCGCGACCTGCGAAGGGAGATAGAATATGACTCCATATACGCTCATTTGAATGAGAGCGTAGAGGAAGCCAAAATAAAGAATCCGAGGGTGGCGGAGCGTGGTAAAGACACTAGCATGGGCTTCCACGGGTTTTCGGTTTTTAGCAATCGCGGCAAGTAGGGTCTTCTTTTGCGAGGAATCGAGCCATCGTGCCTCGGAGGGCCGACTCGGCAGGTAAAAAAATACGGCAATGCCAGCAACTACCGCGGCTAAACCTTCGATCAGAAACATCCATTGCCAACCATGAAGACCTGCGAATTGATCAAATTCCAGTAACAGTCCAGATACCGGACCACCGATTATCTGAGCCAATGGAGCTCCGAAGTAGAATAGTCCCAAGACCAACCCCAGCCGATTAGCGGGAAACCAAAACGTAAGATAGTAAATCACTCCCGGAAAAAATCCGGCTTCCGCAACACCGAGAAGGAAACGTAGCGTATAAAAGGTTGCTTCATTGTGAGCAAACATCATGGCGGTGGCAATCAGTCCCCACGTGACCATAATTCGGCAAATCCAAATCCGAGCACCAACTCGGTGCATGATCAGGTTACTCGGCACCTCAAACAGCGCATACCCGAGAAAGAAAATCCCCGCTCCAAACGCAAAGGCCGCTTCACTTAACCCGGTGTCATGCAGGAAGCTGTGTTTAGCATAACCGACGTTGACGCGGTCAATAAACGCGAGGACGTAAAGCAGCAACAAAAAGGGCACCAATTTTCGAATACACACACGTTCTGTCTCGGAGATCTCGGCAGGGGGGCTTGGCTTTGAGAAATTCATGTTAGCAAGTTGCTGGTGATTCCCCAAAACTGCGGTGAGTCGGGTTCCCGAGAGGTTCGCTTTGGATCGAAAGGATTCACCCGGGTTAAGCCAATGAGGCGGAGTGGAGGGCATGCGGACCTTGTAAAAAAGCCGATGGGTGCCCCGTTATTCGCTTCAATAAACCGCACGTCCCCCAGAAAGGTCGAAGGTGAATCCCGTGGTGAAACTTGTCTCAGGAGAGACAATGAACGAGGCCATCGAGGCAAATTCCGACACGGTACCACATCGCTTCATGGGTATCTTTTCGGTCATGTAAGTCCGTTGTTCAGGCGGCAGAGCCGCGACCATTGGAGTTTCGATAACCGCCGGTGCGAGTGCGTTTATCGTGACGCCCGATCCGGCGTAGTCCTTGCCTTGCGTTTTGGTCATGCCCACCACCGCCGCTTTCGAAACGGAATACGCCAGCATGCCGGCATTGCCCTCTTTTCCAGCAATCGAGGCCACATGCAAGATTCGCCCGTACCCGCAGGAAAGCATCACCGGTAAGACAAATTTTGTGGTCAAAAACGCGCCTCGCACATTTACCGCCATCACATAATCAAAGTCTGCCGTCCTCACCTCATGTGACTTTAGATTAGTCTGTCCCGTCACTCCGGCACAGTTCACCAGAACATCAATGCGACCGCGCGACTTCATTACCTCGGCGATGCATACTTCCATCCGCACCTCGTCTGACACATCCCCAGAAAAAATCATACCGCTGGTCTCAATCTCCTTCCGGATATCTGGCATCATGTCGGTGCACAATTCAATTACAGCGACAAATGCGCCTTCTGCGATCAATCGCCGGACAATCCCCAGCCCCAACCCCGAGATACCGCCGGTGACGATGGCCGTTTGCCCCTTGAACCGATTCATGATTGAAAGGGACGGTTCCACGTGAGGGAGGGATTCAGACTCACGCCAAAGCCCGGTTCGTCCCCCAGTTCGACATGACCGTTCAATGGAACAGGCTCGTCTTGGAACAGAGGCTGAAACATCGGCACGATGCGGTCGGCTGCCGGGGCCATCATCAAAAATTCAGAAAACGGCGTAGCGTCACTGGCCAAAGCAAAATGGTAGCTGTAAACTGAGGATGCGTGCAAAACGCAAAGACGACTTTTGGCGGAAGCCAGCGCTTTAATTTTTAGAAGTTCGGTAAGTCCGCCGCACCAGTGTATGTCGGGTTGGATCATGTCGACTCCGGTGTTCAGTAGGTTTTCGAAGCCCCATCTCGAATATTCGTGTTCACCGGTGGCGATCATGATCGGGTGAGAACGACCTTGGACCAGTTGCTGATAGCCCGCATAGTTGTCGGGAGGTAAACACTCTTCGATCCATTTAAAGTTAAAGGGTCGCAGGCCTTCCATTAAGCGCAGCGCATAAGCCGGGGTGAGTGACATCCAGCAATCAAAGGCGAGAAAGAAATCCGGACCGACTGCCGCCCGCATCTTTTCGGCCAGCTCGATATTTTGTCGCAATCCGGCTTCGCCGTCGGCGGGTCCGTAGGGCAGCGGCATTTTGCCGCCGATGAAGCCCATTTTCTGAGCGAGGTCCGGCCGAGGGCCTGTCGCATACATCGGTTGTCGGTCGCGAAGCTTCCCCCCGATCATTGCCCAAACGGGTTCTTGGCGAAGTTTACCAAGCAGATCCCAAACCGCGCAATCAACCGCTGAAATGGCATTCAAGGTAAGCCCTTTCCGCCCATAATAGAGTGAACCATGGTACATCTGATCGAACATCACCTCCAGATTGTGAACGGGTTGGCCAACGACGAAGCGATGGAAATGCTTCTCGATCAAATACGCCGCCGGCACACCACCGGTCGTCATTGCGAATCCTACAGTGCCATCATCCGCCTCTACCTCAACCAATACGGTGCCCAAGACATCAATGCCGAATGAACGACGTGTTGTCCGGTAATCGGGATACTTACTCATCGGAGTAGCGATTACCGTGCTGTTAATCCAATGCTCGCCCGACTTGGCATGATAATCGGCGCCCTGTTCTTCGCCGTCTAAAACCAGCGCTCGCATGTCAACAATTCTACTTTTAGTCATAATCTCAAAGTCTTTTTCTTGAAGCGAGAGTTGGTTCTAGGCGGTAACATGTGTCTCATCGTCGGGTATCGCGTTATGACAAAGGCAGAAAATCAGCCGGCTAATCGGGGGTATTGGTAGAATCATTTCTGCATTGTGATATATCACAAAAGAAATACAAGACTAATCCGTATTCTAATCGGGGGATTAGCCAATTGTCTCAAACAGAGCTTCCTTCCTCATCCTCAGATGCATCCTGATCAATGCCTCCGCTCGATCAGGATTCGAGGTTTGTAGCTCGCGAAGCAGAGTCCGGTGGTCGCCTCCGCCAAAGGCTTCGCCGCCAAGAAACAAATGCAGGGAGGAAAAAAGTTTCCGTTGCATCACCTTACCGAATGTTTCCACCAGGAGGTCGCATTGGGTCAATGAGACTAGGGCTGTGTGAAAATCGCATTCGGCCCTCCACAGCGACTCGATCGGTTTGCTTTCCGAGGCATCAGCTCGAGCGGCCAACTCGGGGAGGTTTAGTGCTTCCGAAACGAGTTTTCCACCGTAGATTCGGGCTGCTTCACACTCAATTGCCTCACGAAGTAACAAGTTCCCCCGGAAGTCCTGCAAGTGGACAGCCCGAACCAATGTTCCTTGGCGGGGGATTGATTCAAGGAACCCGTCGGACTGTAGCTGAATGATTGCTTCAAGTACCGGTGCCACACTCATGTCGAGTTGCTGAGCAATCTCCCGTCGCTTCAGTACCATGCCAGGCACCAGTTTCTTGGTCAGGAGCTGATCGAGCAATAATTGGTATGCCTTACTTGCCAAGGAAGTCTCATTTACAATCCGATTAGTTCGGGGCATTTTTTTAAACATACCAAGAATTGATAGCGATGAGGTCGGCCGAGTAAAGGCGCATAGCACCTAGGAGAACACCATTTCACCATGCGTGCGGTCGGAGCATTTATGCCTTATTGATATATCACAATAGAATGCATTCGTCGTCTATCGTGCTGGACTCCGTCAGTGGGCCCCGGTGCTAAAAAGCTACTATCTAAACAGTAGGCGTCCGTTCTAGCACGTATGGCGCAAACTGGTGCCCGGCTGATGAAGTGAGGGAAGGGCAGCAATACGAATCAGGGCAGTTATATGTGTAGGGCGGAGTGATGGCTTTATGGAAGGGCCCCGATGGACTGCGGGCATTGTTGGGTAGGACCGAGCCGGAGGCCTTTTATGTGATTTCAAACGGACGCGGGCCTTGCTGAAGTTCTTGTCGGTAGGTGCCGATCGGAGAGTGGTGCGGGACCCGGCGTTTGAATTATGGCAATTTTGTGTGGCCGGGGAGTCGGAGTAGACGTGAGCGACATACTGCGGGGAACGACCGTGGTTGATCGCCGGAGGAGACGTAGAGAGATGCGCCGTGAGCGAACTTTATCAGACCAAATTGGGTCGCAATACTTTCGTATCCAAATAGTGCTCACGATCTCCGCGCAGACCAGACTTAAAGCCCGTAGCGGGCGAATCAAGCAGGAGTTAAAGAAGCTGAACCGCAGGTTTGATGCGCGCGCCAAAAAGGAAAAGGAACTGACGCGTGAGAAGAGCACATTGACGCGGGAGACGAGGGCGTTGGAGTTGGCTTACGGGCGCCGTCAGTTGGAGGCGCTCGATGAAACTGTGGAGGCTCCCTGTCGACGGTGTTCGAGCGCGTGCATCATAATTCGCGCCGACAGTGAGTTTTGCCGTGAGTCGATCCTAATCTGGTGCGAGGAACACGGAGGTGGCTACGTGTCGGTTCTCGCTCGCACCTCTCGGTTGGCCGCCGAATTGAAACCGGTTCTGGCGCAGGTACTGGATCGTTCCATGTCGGCGCGTGGTCATTGAAGAAAAGCCGGACGGTTTCTTTTATCACAATCACAACCAACATGCGTAGCGCCGTGGGAATGGGTATTGGAATTTTGGTAACGTAATACATACCTACCGATTGTGGTCGGCACGGATGGTGCTAACGACGTGGGGTTGCCCGGGATGATGATGCGATCCGGCGGCTCGGGGTTCACCAGAGATGATTTCGGGCAAAAGATCACCGGAAACTTAACAAAGTTGCGAGGGGAAAGGCCCATACGTTGTTTGAAGCAGCGGGAAAAATAGAAACTTGAATCGAATCCGACCTCATCGGCAATGGCCTCAACACTGAGCCTGGTGTCGGTGAGGAGGCTGCGGGCTTTGCGGATTCGTAATTCGAGTAAATACTGGTGGGGGGGCAATCCGGTATGGTCCTTAAAGAGTCGCCGGAATGAGGAGTAGCTGAGCCCTCGCTGTTTGGCGTGGGCGGCGAAATCGAATTTACGGTGCACGGAGTCGTTCAATAGCCAGCAGGTCTCGCGAAGTAGGTCCTCGTTGCGAGGAGAGCGCAGCGTCTCTCCGAGCGAGAGCGCATGCACCCGCGCGAGAATTTCTATAGTTTTGGCGGCGATGATGGGACGAAAACCGAAGACTTCGTGACGAGCGAGGTTGCACGCATCGGTAAACAAATCGGACAGGTTAGCGTTCATCCCGACGTGAATTGCTGGATGCGCTGGATCGAAGAACTCTCCCATCAGTCGATCTGCCTGATCGCCGGAGAATCCGATCCAACTTTCATTCCACCCGGTCTCTGGGCGAGGGTTGTAGCGGTGGCGAATGTGGGGGAACAGGAAGAACACTGAACCTGCCGTGAGAGGTATTTCTCCACTGGTTTCGGACCAGAACGTGCCGGCTCCCTCCTTGATCAAAACGACTTGGTATTCGGATAACGTTCGTCCTGTTTCCGGACTGATCTGATACGCTACGGGGTGCTTGCCGGGCGGATAGGTAGTGCCGGCGGGAATGTAGGTGTAGCCTAGGTCGGTCACCACGAGCCCCCACCGCCGGGCTTCTGCGCTCTCCGGGATATATCGACTGAAGGCCTTTAGTTGCGGGTCGCCCGACACGCTCAACCGTTTGAGCGAGAGCGGGGGAAGGGGCAAGCAAGGTTGATCAAAAAGTGCATATTTATGGTCAGGAACTCCATTCTCAAAGGTAAGCATAAGCGCTATGCTGTGGCGGTGAGAAAGGATATAACTCCGTGGTCTTAGTCGGTGTCGTATTGCACGCCTTGGGCGGTTTTGCGGCCGGGAGTTTTTATCTCCCCTTGAAGAAGGTGGAGAGATGGGCGTGGGAAAGCGCGTGGTTGGTGAATGGAGTCTTTTCGTGGATTCTCGCTCCGATCACCGTGGCTTGGCTGACGGTTCCGGGGCTGCGGGAAGTGTTATCCTCAGCTCCGCCTAATGCGTTGATGTGGACGTTCCTCTTTGGGGTCTTGTGGGGAATAGGAGGACTGACTTTCGGATTGTCCGTGCGGTATTTGGGCATGTCGCTCGGTTACGCGGTGGTTCTCGGCTTCTGTGCGGCATTTGGAACTCTGATTCCGGCCGTATATGATGGGAGCTTTGGTGCCTTGCTGCACACTCCTTCGGGTCGTGTTGTGCTAGGAGGGATTCTGGTGTGCTTGATCGGTATCGGCTTTTGTGGATTCGCGGGGCATCTGAAGGAGATGCGGCTCAGCGCGGACGTCGCGGCCAAACGGGAGTTTAAACTGGTTCGAGGCCTCGTGTTGGCCGCTTTCTCAGGGCTCATGAGTGCGTGTATGGCATTCGGATTTGCGGCGGGAAAACCGATCGGGGAACGTTCCTTGGCCACGGGCACCGATCCACTGTGGATTAATAACGGCGTCTTGGTCGTCATTCTGCTGGGAGGCTTTTTGACCAATTCACTGTGGTGTTTTTACCTCAGCACGAAGCAGCAAAGTTGGACAGATTACTGGAGGTCGGATGCACCCTTGCGGAAAAACTACCTACTGTCGGCTCTCGCGGGCGTGACGTGGTACCTCCAGTTCATGTTTTACGGCATGGGTTCCACCAAGATGGGGGACTATGATTTCACCAGCTGGACCCTGCACATGTCCTTCATCATTATAGTGAGTAATTTGTGGAGCCTGTACTTGAAGGAGTGGCAAGGCAGCGGTCGGAAGGTGATCGGCTTATTGGTTTCCGGGATTCTGGTGATCACGTTTTCTACGGTTCTGATCGGTCTCGGTAACTATCTTCAATCGAGCTCGGTCGCTCATTGAGTCTTTCACGAACGACTCATCTCCCCCTCTACATTTATGAAAGCAGGACTATTCTCCATCGGTTTGGACACTTATTGGCCGCAGTTTGATGGCCTGCGGGACAGATTGAACGCATACCACCGGCAGATAGGTGATCGCATTTCGGGAATGGGTATCGAGTTAGTGGATGCGGGGATGGTGGATAACGTTGAAAAGGCCGGTACCGCCGCCTCCCACTTCCGACAGCAGGAAGTCGAAATTATTTTCCTGTTCATCTCCACGTATGCCTTGTCCTCGACCGTATTGCCAGTGGTGCAGCGGGCGAACGTGCCGGTGGTCATGCTCAATCTGCAACCGGTGGCGCAGTTGGATTACGCAAAATTCAATCTCGAGCCGGATCGAGGGGTGAAAACCGGCATCTGGCTGGAGCATTGCCAGTCCTGCTCGGTGCCGGAGTTGGCCTGTGTTTTCAATCGCACCGGTATTGCCTACCATGTGGTCACCGGATTTTTGCAGGATCCGGTGGCTTGGCAGGAAATTGAGGATTGGGTGGATGCCGCGAGGGTTCAGTTCGGCATGCGGGAAAACCGGGTGGGGGTTTTGGGCCACTATTATTGTGGCATGCTCGATGTTTATAGCGACCTGACTCAACAATCTGCCGTCTTCGGCACTCATTTTGAACTCTTGGAAATGTGCGAACTCCATGATCTGCGTCAGGCCGTGACGGCGGCGGAGGTGTCCGCTAAGGTCGGTGAATTCCACGAGAAGTACCATGTGTCCGGCGAATGCGAACTGGCGGAGCTCGAACGCGCGGCCCAGACCTCAGTCGCGTTGGATCGACTCATCGCTAAGCACAAACTTGGTTCACTGGCTTACTACTATGAAGGCTCCGGGGAGTATGAGAATATTGTCACATCGGTCATCGCTGGGAATACCTTGCTGACGGGTCGCAATGTGCCCGTCGCGGGGGAATGCGAGATCAAGAATGTGCAGGCGATGAAGATCATGGACCTTTTTGGGGTGGGCGGTTCGTTTTCGGAATTCTACCTATCTGACTTTGTCGACGATGTGGTGTATCTGGGGCACGATGGTCCAGCTCACTTTGCCATTGCGGAAGGACGGGTTGAACTGGTTCCGCTGTCTGTCTACCACGGCAAACCCGGCAAGGGGTTATCTATCCAGATGTCGGTTCAGCACGGCCCAGTCACTTTGCTCTCCGTGGTTCAGCGCGGGGATGGCACGGTCGTGCTGCAAGTAGCGGAAGGCGAGTCGGTGGAGGGACCCATTCTCCAGATTGGCAATACCAACAGTCGTTACCGTTTCAGTCTCGGAGCGAAGGGATTTATGAACGCGTGGTCCGAAGGGGCACCCGCGCACCATTGCGCCATCGGCGTCGGGCATATCGCGGACAAAATAGAAAAGCTGGGGAGCTTGCTGGGAATCGAAGTGAACCGCGTTTGCTGAAGTTACAATTTCCAACGGTTATGGCCGGTGGCTAATGATGGAGTGCTGAGAAATTACGCTCGGGGGGTTCACCGCCGGGAAGCTTGATTTGGCTTGGCTGTAGTCGGCCTTGGTGCGGCCGGAGCGGTGGAGGGAATTACGGTCGCCGAGAGACAGAAACCGGGGCGCTTTACCGAATCACTCCAGGTGAAAGACTTTTTTGAGCGGCTCGACGACTGGTGAGTTGTCCGGATTACATTCCATCAAATTGGCCATTTGGGCCCACCACCGTTTCACCACTTCGGTTTCTGGCACGAAGGCGGTAGAATTATCGGCGGCCAGTTTCTGCACCGCCAAAAGATCCCTTCGGTATTCCAAACGCAGCATATACCGATAGAATGGCAAATGTTATTGACAAAAGACTTTTTAAGAAAATCGTGATCCTATGTTTCAGAAAGCATCAAAAAAATCATCGATACATTTTACCCCCTTTGGTTTCCCTCTGATAATCGGAGTATTTCTCGTTTTACTGGTTGCCGGTGGCAACACTGTGGGATCAGTAGCGAATGCGGCCGAACATAATATGGATGTGGATCCCATATGGTTGGGTACGCATTACGAATATCCTTTTGGGGGAATGGCCACTCGCCCGGAATGGATGCCGAGAGGGGAGGAAGATTGGCGGCGAGACTTGGCTAAAATCGCTGAGACCGGTCTCAACAGCATTCGGATCCGTATTGGCATGGATTCTGACTTGGATGAGGTGGAAATGCTTTTGGATATTGCCCACGAAAACGGGCTGACGGTTCTCTTTGGCACGGCCACGTTCTATGTAAATGATGAGTTCGTAGAAAAGTATCCGGATTCAAAAATCATTGGAGGAGACGGATCGGTCCTTCCCGTAGACAAAAACGATGTCAGGTGGCAGCGGGCTTGTATCGATCACCCGTTTTACCGACAGGATCGTAATCGAATTCTCGAGGAGTGCGTGTCCCGATTTAAGGACCATCCCTCGGTGATCGTCTGGGATGTACACAATGAGCCCTGGATCGCGCCGATAGCCAATGCCTGTTTTTGCGATTACACACTGGCGAAATACCGGGCTTCTTTAAAAAAGGAATTTAACGACGTGAGTACCTTCAATCAAACCTTCGGTACAGGGTTCACGGATTTAGAATCCATTCGGCCTCCAGCTGAAAGAACAAGGGCTAACGAGGAATTTTACATCCATTGGCGGGAGTTTATCGCTTCCGATGTGAACGATTTTCTGTTGGAGGGACGTGAAATCTTTAGGAAGTATGTTCCGGATGCATTGATCACTCATAACGTGACCAATTTTGTCAGTCTGCAATCAAGAGGTCAGGACTGGTGGCTTTTTAAGGACCAAGATTATAATCTCCTAACCATGAGTCGATACCTGGGCACGAACGAAAAAACGGTGGGAACCAGCATGGGATTTGAAGTGCTCAAGGCCATGAATCCCGGAAAGCCGGCGTGGGTAACCGAGTTCCAGGGAGGGCCATTTCCTACGCCAGGTCCCAATATCCTCTACAGCGGGAAGGAGATCGAAATTGAGTTGAACAACCTCCTGGGACACGGGATGAAGGGCCTTTATTTCTACCGATGGGATCCCCTATTGAATGGTGCAGAGCCAATGGTGAATGGGATGATCGAACCTGACAGCTACGACACGGATCGCCGGCTCGGCTTGCAGAAAGCGATTAAAGACTTGGAACCGGATCTTCCTTTTATTGCCAAGGCTGAATCGCTGACTCCTTCAGTGGGCATCTATTTTACGAGGGATCAGGTTATGCGCTCTCGAGCGGACGACGCTGGCGATTTTGTGGGGGCAGGCTTGACCCTGTTAAAGGCGACGCGAGGCGCCTATCAGCTGCTCAGTGATATTGGATACGAAGCCTCTTGTATCGTTCATGGTACAGGAGATCTCGATAAGTACAAAACAGTCGTTTTCCCGCACGTGGCTGATCTAAGTCAAAGTGAAATTGACGACATAGAAGCCTACGTCGCCAACGGTGGTTCGGCGATCATTGATTTGCCCCCGCAAGACCCGGTAGCGGCCGCACGCTTCGCGGAATCTTTTGGTATCCAAACCAGTGAATCTGAAAAATTGCGCTATCTCCTTTATTCCGGATGGAGTGTAAGAGGTACCGGGGCAGGACTGAACCTGGCCGACAATGCCTTTGCTGGCTATTGCTACAATGGGCGGCTACTTCTAGAGGGAGAGAACACGGTCTTGAAGTTTGATGACAATGGCGCTCCAGCCGCTCTGATCCCCCCGAAATACGAGGGGCGGTTGTTGATCACAGGTTGCCAATTATTCTACACCTACCACGTAACCATGCATAAGAGAACCCGACAGGTCGTGCAGTCTTTTCTCAGCGATATTGTTGAACCTGATTTCGTGTTGGAAGGGGCCGAGGAAGAGTTCCGTCCTTACTTGGAAGCTCGGGTGCTTGAAGATAAAGACTCAGGAGAGGGGCTTCTTTTTATAATGAACCGGGATCCTTCGAAAAGCTATTCACTCAAGGTAACCGTGAAGGGATATAATCCCGTTACGGTTGAAGCCCCATCCTATGATGTGGCTAGGGTTTTCCTTAAACGGAAAGAATGATAATCATACCACTGGTGTCTAGTTAAGAGGCTTTCTGAGCTTGGTAAGCTAATGGTTATTATAGAGAATAACTCCAGACCCCGAACATCAATGCGACCGAATGCTGAAGCATTGCGAAAAATTCCAATATATAAATCCTTAAGCAGGCCATAAAAAAATGAAACTTATAGACTCGATTCGGATAACGATAATGTTGTGTGTGATGTCACAGATTGGCACGGCGCAGCAAAATATGGATTTGAGTGGAACCTGGTCGTTCCAATTGGATGGCGATCGAGTGGGGGAACGCGAACGGTGGTTCGAAAAGTCGCTTGCGGAAGAGATTCGACTTCCAGGCACTACTGATGAAAATGGTTTCGGCGACGAGGCGACCGAGACCTCACTTGATAAGCTGACTCGAAGACACAGTTATTATGGTCCCGCCTGGTATCAAAAGACCATTCATATCCCCGACTCTTGGGATGGCCGCCATGTCGAGCTTTTCCTAGAACGAGTAATGTGGGAAAGCAAGGTCTGGTTCGATGACCATTATATTGGGATGGCTGAAAGTCTTTCCGCTCCGCACCGTTTTGATCTTTCCGACTATATCAGTCCTGGGAGCCATACAATTACTCTTCGAATAGACAACCGGTATAAGTATAATATTGGGATGGCCGAGCCGTCGAAGGCTTCTACGATTGACTTAATCGGGCAAAAGGGTGGTCGAATGTGGACGATGGCGGTCACAGACGAGAGCCAAACCACCTGGAACGGTGTGATTGGCCGAATGGAGATCACATCATCTGATCCGGTTTGGGTTGAACGATTTGAAACCTACGCCGATCTTGGGAACCGACAAACTCGGGTGGTGGCAATTATTCGGAATCTGCCAGACATAGTGTCAACGGGACAAGTCACCGTTTCGGCCAGACGGGAGGACCACCGCATGGAGCCTGTTACTGCCAGATTTCGCACCAAAGGACTTGATGAACCGGTCATGGAGGGGAAATACGCAGTTTCGCTAGCGAAAGTATCGGGCCCTTACCTTGCAACATCTTCTGAAACGCGAATTGAAGTTATTCTGCCTTTTGGTAAAGACGCGAAACTTTGGGACGAATTTTCCCCTTCACTTTATGAGTTAACGGTAAACCTATCGGCCGAGTCCAATGGAAGATCATTTTCGGACCAGAAAATCGGCACCTTTGGACTGCGGGAGTTCACAGCCAGCGGACGTGACTTTCGGCTAAACGGTCGCAAGGTTTTTTTGCGCGGCCATCAAGATAACTGTATCCACCCGCTGACCGGTTACCCTCCCATGGACACAGAATACTGGCTAGAGTTTCTTAAGAAATATCAGGACTACGGGCTGAATCACATCCGGTTTCACACTTGGTGTCCTCCGAAGGGGGCCTTCGATGCTGCTGATGAGTTGGGAATGATATTGCAGGTGGAGGCTCCGATGTGGGATGACTACGGAGAGGTCGGCCAATTGCCTGGTCGAGCCGGATTCATTCGCTACGAGATGGAGCGCATACTTGATGCCTATGGCAACCATCCTTCCTTCTGCATGCTCTCTGTGGGGAATGAACTCGGACCGGGGACGGAATTTTATTTGCAATACTTGGTGGAGGTGCTTCGCGCTCGCGATGATCGCCACCTCTATACCTGCGCCTCGGCTCCAGCCTCCAACATGCGAAACGATGATTTCGTCGTTGGAGCCAACGGACAAACCGGTGATTGGGCATGTTCCCTGACTAGCACCTGTTTTCGCGGTTTGACCCGGTGGAATGGTCAAAATGACCAAGACTTCCGAGATGACATTTTAGATTTCGAAGTTCCAGTAATCTCACATGAGATAGGGCAGCATACGAGTTATCCCAATTATTATTCGTGGTTTAACTCGGAAAAATACTCAGGCCCATTAGAGGCACGGTATATAGACACATTCAGGCAGCAGTTTGAAAAACACCATCCTGCTGAGCGCGGGCCCGCATTTGCCAAGGCTTCGGGCGCACTTCAGCTTTTATTGTATAAGGCGGAATTGGAAGTCAATCTACGGACTCCAAATTTGGCAGGGTATCACCTTAACGGATTGTCCGATTATCCAGGAGAGGGAGTCGCTTTGATCGGTGTTCTTGACGCCATGATGGACTCAAAAGACATTTCGACTCCTGAGGAATTTCGCCAATTCAACGGCGAAACGGTTCCATTGGTGAGAATGCCCCGGCAAAATATGTCCAGTGGCGAATCGTTTGAAGCCTTGGCTGAAGTTAGGCATCACGGGCCTCATGATCTTTTGGCTTCAGATTGGCGTTGGAGTATCACGAATCAAAATGGCAAGGAACTAAAATGGGGTAGTTTCATTGATGCTGACGTGCCCACAGGGGAATTGGTGGCATTGGGGACCATTCGCGCAAATTTGCCTAAACTCAAAGAAGCCGAAGAATTGACACTCACCCTGCGACTGGAGGACGGCGAGGCTAAGAACTCGTGGCGGTTTTGGGTGTATCCGGAATTGGGTTCAGTCGAACCTGACCGGGGTGTGTTGTTAGCCACTGAGTGGAATGAGGGCGTGAAGGATGCTCTGCAATCGGGGCGAAGCGTGTTTCTCACTCCATCAAAAGAATCTGTTAATCACGCGGCAACCGCCAAATTCTGGACCGAATTTTGGAGCCATGGCGAGTCGGTGGGATCTATGGGTATTTATTGCGATCCCGAACATCCAGGTTTGGCGCAATTTCCAACTCGGTCTCATTCAGACTGGCAATGGTACGACCTGTTGACCGATTCATATGTTATCAATATCAATGATCTCCCGTTTGAATTCGATCCGGTTGTGCAGATGATCGACTTCTTTAAGACCAGCTATCGTCTGAGTTTGGTTATGGAAGCCAAAGTAGGGAAAGGCCGTCTGTTGGTAAGCACATTAAATCTCGGGAATGAGTCTGACCGAACTCTCCCTCAAAAGCAGATGTTATATAATTTTTTAAAATATGTTGGATCGGATGATTTTGAGCCGATTCATACTCTAACGGTTGAGCAGTTGGACGATTTATTTTAGAGAAATTAGGTCGATGCTGAGAAGGATAAAAACGCTAGGAAGTCTTTCCCTCTGACGCTTACATAAGCAGATTGACGAGGTTTAACGCCTTTTTTTTTCGATCCTGGATCCATTAAGATGCCTTTGAAGTTAGTTATGAACTAATAAAATTTTGGTCTTTTGCTACTACTTCGTTTCGCTTACTTTTTAGTTAACAAAATTTGCCGGATAGATAATATTAAATTATGAACAAAAAAGGGAAAATCCAGTTGTTGGTGGCACTCACACTAATGATTATCTTTACGGCATGTGGAGTGGATGGGGCAACTCACTCGTCAGAAACCTCAGTCGAGTCCAAGCGTCCAAATATTCTCTGGATATCGCTCGAGGACATTGGACCGATGATGGGCTGTTATGGGGACGAGTATGCTTGTACGCCGGTGTTCGACAGACTTGCCGCCGAAGGCATCCGCTATACCAAGGCCCATGCGGTAGCCCCGGTTTGCTCTACGTCTCGGTCGAGTATCATCACGGGTATGTATCCCAGCTCGCTGGGAACGATGCATCATCGAAGCAATACGCAACCGCCTAAATTTGCTAAAATGTTCCCGAGCCTCTTAGCCGAAGCCGGCTACTATACCAGTAATAATGACAAGGAAGATTACAACATGGGGAGCGTGCATGGCGACACACGTAATGAAAAGAAAGATGGAACGGTTTGGCAGGATAGCAGCAAGCACGCCCATTGGCGGAATCGTCCCGACACTTCGCAGCCGTTTTTCTCTGTCTTTAATTTTATAGAATGCCATTCCAGCATCACCAAGTATTCGGAAGACGAGATCGTCTTGGAGCGGCTCAACCGTCTCAATCCGGAAGACTTTCATGACCCTGAGAAGGCGCCGATTCCTCCCTTTAACCCAGATGTGCCAGAGTTTCGTAAGACCTGGTCGCGCTATTACGATGCGGTCACGCAGGTGGACTACCGAGCGGGAGAAGTGATTGACCAGTTAAAGGAAGATGGTCTTTGGGAAGAAACTATTATCATCGTTTGGGCTGACCATGGAGTGGGTATGCCGCGAGGTAAACATACGCTTTGGGAGCAGGGAACTCTTGTTCCGCTGATTGCGCGTTTCCCGAAGAAGTATCAGCATCTGGCTCCGGCTAAACCCGGCTCCGTGATCGATGGCTTGGTGACCTTGATGGATCTGGGGCCATCGGTTCTGTCATTAGCCGGTCTCGATATCCCTGAACACATGCAAGGACGTCCGCTCCTCTGTAAAAACGGCCCTGGCGAAATCGAATACCGGGATTACGCCTTCAGTATGCGTGACCGACTCGATACGCGGTTTGAGATGGTCCGGGCCGTGCGGGATTCGCGTTATCGCTACCAGCGCAATTTTTTCCCGCACCTTCCTTTCAAACCTTTCGAGGACTTCGAGTTTGGCGCGTCAGTTGTGCAAAAATGGGCAGAACTTGCCCGCCAGGGGAAGCTTACCGGCGCTTTGGAAATACTAGCGATGCGCTTCAAGCCGGTCGAGGAACTCTACGATTCAGAAGGCGACCCCCACTTGGTAAACAATGTAGCGTCCGACCCGAAATACGCAGCTGTGCTCAAGCGGATGCGAGGTCAACTCCACGATTGGATGCTGGAAACGCGCGATATCGCCATTCTCGAAGAGTCGGAGATGCTGGGGCGCCTGAAAGAAGGAGAATCGCCTTGGGATCTCGGTCAGTCTTTGGACAATTACGAGCGGATACTTGAGACGGCTAACCTCCAAATTAAGGGCAAGGCAGCGATCCCTGAGTTGCTGTCCCGAGTCAAGGATCTCGATTCCGCCATTCGCTTTTGGGCGGTACTTGGTCTGGTGGTTACCCCATCCGAGGATCCCTTTGTGATCGCCGCTTTGCGTTCGGCGTTGGCTGATAAATCGGTCAGTGTCCGCTTGACTGCAGCCGAGGGCTTATTCAACCGCGGGCATTTTGAGGAGGCACTGCCAATTGTTGTCGAGGCCTTGGACTATCCCATTGTTGCTGCTCAAATCAGGGCTGCGGGAATTCTCGATTCCCAACCGCCGGAAGCCGTTGAAAAACTTGGCCCGGCTATTGAGCCATTGAAAAGGGCGGTTGAGAGATCTCAAGTAGCCGCTCTTCTCGGAATTCCGTATGGACTCAATTATCCTTTCCAGCGAGCTCTCAAAGTTGTGAGCGGCAAGGAGAATTATTATCGTTGGGGTTCAGGCGCTTCGGGAACATCCGAATTGTAGGAACTACTTAAAAAATTTAATTAGCCACTGTATTACCATGGATATTTAACTACAGATTATCACTGATAACGCAGATAAGAATCTTACAAAATATTCATTAAAGCGCGTACCCAAATCATTTATGCTTTTTATGGCTTAGAACCCCAAGAAACCTCTATGAAATGTCTGTAACGAATAATCAAAAAACATACACGAATTTCAAATTTATATTCCCAACATGCTTGGCCATAATAGGCTGCTTCTCGTTGAACTTGTCTGCCCAAACAACGGCAATAAACTCACAGGCGAATCGAGTGGCTGAAATTTCATTCCAGGCGGAAAAGAGCCGGAGCAATCCGTTTCTGGAAATCAAGCTGGATGTCGTGTTCACCGATCCTCTGGGAACGCAGAAGACTGTGCCGGCTTTCTGGGCTGGTGGAGACCGGTGGAAAGTCCGCTACGCTTCCTCTATACTGGGGACCCATCATTACCGCACTCAGTGCAGCGATACCGGAGACGATGGCCTGCATGGGGTCGAAGGCCGGATCGAGATTAAACCCTATTACGGAGAAAACTCGCTTTACCGCCACGGTCCCATCCAGGTGGCTTCTGATAGTCGGCACTTTGAGCATGCTGATGGTAAACCATTTTTTTGGTTGGGCGATACCTGGTGGAAGAATTTGTGCAAGCGGATGACTTGGGACGGATTTAAAGAGCTTTCTGCCGACAGAAAGAAAAAAGGGTTTTCAGTGATCCAGATCGTCTGTGGGCCCTATCCGGATGAAGGTCCATTTGAACAAATGTGGGAAAATGAAGGAGGGATGCAATACCACACGAAGGATTTTAAAGTAATCAATCCTGAATACTGGAATTATGCAGACAGGCGTTTGCAGCATTTAGTTGATGCAGAATTCGTTCCAGCAATTGTTGGTGCCTGGGGCCGGGCTGATTGCGATGCGATGAAAAATGTCGGTGTTGATGGGCTCAAACGACATTGGCGTTATCTTATTGCCCGCTATGGCGCGTATCCTGTGGTGTGGATACTCGCTGGTGAGCTTCATAATGACAGTAAATGGGGTGTTGGGCCATGGGCGGAAGTTGGCCGATATGTTGGAGCTATTGATCCATATCAGCGTCCGATTACGATTCATTCTGGCGGAGGACGCAGAGGGGAAAAGGGTGATAATGTGCTAATCAGCTATGATATGGTTGGCGGATCTCATGATCAAGCTGTAGCTATTAGCTCGGCTATTAGTAACTTTACATCAACCTATAGCAAGGAGCCCGCCATGCCAGTGTTGGTGGGAGAAGCGGTTTATGAAGGACATATGCAGACGGGATTTCCGTATGTGCAGCGACATCTGTTTTGGATGTATATGCTTAGCGGTGCCGCCGGACACACCTATGGTGCCGCCGGAGTATGGCATGCGAGTGTGGAAGGCAATCCTGGTTGCGCATCCAATGCATTCGGAGGCCGCAAGGTATATGACTGGACAACCTGGCGCGAAGGGATGAATTACCCTGGTTCCACCCAGCTTGGGATCGGCAAAAAGCTTTTGAAAAAATATAATTGGTCTCAGTTTGAACCTCATCCTGAATGGGTTGAAGACGGCAGTTTTGCGGCTGGAATTCCGGGTGAAGTGCGGTTTATATACCTGCCGCGTCGCAATATCTACAATTGGACTGGTCCGGAAGTGAAAAACCTCGACCCCAGTGTTGACTGGCATGTGTATTATTTTGATCCGGGCACTGGCCGAATATTTGACCAAGGCACGATAAAGGCGAAGGCCAAAGGCGCCAAAACTTCGTCGGAACCAGTTACTTTCAAAATGGACATTCCGTCTCCACAGGACTGGGTATTGGTGTTAGAGCGGATAGGCAGGGGATAAAATATGAAGTCGCCGACTATCAGCTACCCAGTCCAGCGAGTTCTCAAAGTTGTGGGCAGCGAAAAGAGTTATTATCGTTGGGGTTCAGGTGCTCTGGGATCACCCTAATTTTAGGAACTGCTGATAAGTAAATAACCACTTTTTCGCCATAGATGTTTAACCACAGATTTCAATGAAAACACAGATAGAGATATTCATAAAACGCGAAATTAAATCATTCGGGCTCCTTTTGATCTAGGATGTCACTAAAATTCTATGAAATGCCTTTGACGAATAACCAAAAAAAAATTATGAAACTTATATTCTCAACATACCTGGCTATAATAGGCTGCTTCTCGTTGAACTTGTCTGCCCAAACAACGGCAATAAACTCACAGGCGAACCGAGTGGCTGAAATTACGTTCCTAGCGGAAAAGAGCCGGAGCAATCCGTTTCTGGAAATCGAGCTGGATGTCGTGTTCACCGATCCTCAGGGAACGAAAAGAACCGTGCCTGCTTTTTGGGCGGGGGGAAACCGCTGGAAGGTGCGCTACTCATCCCCGATTCTTGGAACCCACCAATATCGTACCCAGAGCAGTGATAAGGGAGATGAAGGCCTGCATGGAATCAAGGGGCAGCTCGAAGTTATACCCTTTTACGGAGAAAACAAGCTGTACCGCCACGGTCCTATCCAAGTCGGGACTGATCGCCGACACTTTGAGCACGCCGACGGCACGCCCTTCTTGTGGCTGGGCGATACCTGGTGGAAAGGTCTTTGCAAACGGCTGACTTGGGAAGGGTTTCAGGAACTGACCGCTGACCGAAAAGAGAAGGGCTTCAATGTTGTGCAGATTGTGTGCGGAACCTATCCGGACGAGTTGGGGATATTGCAGCCGAGCTGGGAAAATGAAGGGGGAATGCCTTATTTGGATACAAATTTCAGCTTGTTGAATCCCGAGTACTTCGAGTATGCGGATCGCCGTTTTGAGCACATGATCGACGCTGGCATTGTGCCCGCGATTGTCGGTGGTTGGGGACGGGCGGTGAATTTGAATGCAGTGGGGATTGATGGATACAAGCGCCATTTCCGCAATCTGATTGCCCGCTATGGCGCTTACCCTGTGGTTTGGATTATGGGTGGTGAAACGGAATCGAAACAGGGACCATGGTATGCGGCGGCGGAATATCTGGACGCCACAGATCCCTACGATCGTATGTTGACGAATCACACTTCACACCTGCGTGATGCGCTGGAAGATCATGCCGTTTTCGATTTCGATATGGACGCGACCGGGCACGCAGATTACGAAACAGTTAACGAGGCCATCAGAAAAATCATCTATTACCGGGATGTTGCGCCGATCAAACCGGTCTTAACTGGTGAAGCCTGTTACGAGCAGCACATGCAGGGCAATTTCGCCGATTTGCAGCGCTACTTGTTTTGGGGCTGCATCCTTTCCGGTGCGGCAGGACATACCTATGGCGCGGCCGGAATCTGGCACATGGGGGTGCCCGGAGAACACGGGAACTGGGGCGGCTGGGATCATCAACCCTACGACTTGACGACCTGGCGCGAAGGTATGGATTTTGCCGGGTCAGCTCAACTGGGTCGGGCCAAAGCGTTTCTTGAGGAATACCCGTGGCATCGTTTTGAACCGCACCCGGAGCGGGTCGGGAAAGGAGATCCGAAGAAACGTCCAATAGAATACGACGAGTATGCTTCGGAAGCGCGATTCGCCGCTGGGATTCCGGGTGAGGTGATTGTCATTTATCAGCCGAAACGCGAAAACTATGTATGGGATGGCATTCAGGTTCAGAACATTGAATCTGGCGATTATTCCGTTCTTTACTTCGATCCGGTCTCGGGGCGGCGATTTGATCACGGAATCGTATACATCTCCGGTGAATGGACTTCTCCGAATGTGCCTACTCCTCAAGACTGGGTCATGGTTCTTGAGCGTGTAAGGAAAAAGTTATAAAAATAGAAACATATCTGCAAGCATTGGTGATGATTCGGAAAGCATAGTGGATTCCATTATTAAATGTTTAAGATTCGATTTACTCGTCCTCTAGTGAAGTTATCTGCATTTTTCCCCGTCTTTTGCATAAGCCTAACGTTGGTTGCCGAGGAAGGACTGAGGATCGACTTTGCCCATAAAATCGTGCCGATTTTGAAGGAGCACTGTTTCGAATGTCACGGCGGCAATAAATCCAAGGGCGGAATGTCTATCAATACACGGCGTTTATTTCTGGAAGGTGGGGCAGCTGTACCAGGAAATGCGATTGAGTCACTATTTCTCGAGTTGATAGAAGATCCGGATCCATATTACAGGATGCCGTCCGACGACAAACCACCGGTGCCGGAAGCTCAAGTGACGTTGCTGAAGCAGTGGGTAAATGAAGGTATGGACTGGGAAGCTGGTTACACTTTTGGCGAGCCGACTTATGAGCCGCCATTGCGGCCGCGTTCTCCAGCGTTGCCGGCTGTAGTGGATGGGCGCGATCATCCGGTGGATCGTTTAATCGATTCTTATCTTGCCACTGGCGATCGGCCGTTTCCGGAGTTGATCGATGATTCGACTTTTTTGCGGCGTGTTTCGCTCGACTTAGTCGGGTTGCTGCCCACCGCACGGGATGCCCGGGCGTTCCTTGCTGACAATTCTCCCAATAAGCGCGACCGATTGATAGACGATCTTCTCGGGAGAGACATTGATTACACCGAGCACTGGCTCACGTTCTGGAATGACCTGCTGCGCAATGACTATGATGGTACGGGTTTCATTACTGGCGGCCGCAAGCAGATCAGCGGCTGGCTCTACGAAGCGCTGAGGCAAAACAAATCCTTCGATGCGATGGTGCGTGAACTGATCGCTCCGCCCGATGCAGAGAGCTCCGGGTTTATAGATGGAATCGAATGGCGCGGGACCATTAGTGTCGCCCAAAGTCTTCCAATCCAATTTTCGCAAAACGTTTCGCAGTCGCTCCTCGGCATCAATATGAAGTGCGCTTCTTGTCACGATAGCTTCATCGATCGTTGGACTTTGGCTGAGGCTTACGGATTGGCGGCGATTTATTCCGAAGAACCGTTGGAGTTGTTTCGCTGCGACAAGCCGACGGGCGTGATGGCGGAGGCGGGTTGGCCTTTTCCGGAAATTGGTCAAATTGATTCCGAGGCGACAAAGCAAGAACGGCTGGAGCAACTGGCCGCCCTGTTCGTCCATCCGGAAAATGGTCGTGTCCCGCGAACGATCGTGAATCGGCTCTGGGGACAATTGATGGGGCGGGGCATTGTGCATCCGCTCGATGCGATGAGCACTGAACCGTGGGATGCGAATCTTCTCGACTGGCTAGCTTCCGATTTTCAGAAAAATGGTTATGATCTCAAGCGGACCTTGCGTTTGATTGTTACTTCGAACACGTATCAAAGTAGTGGTGACTCGGTCGGAAGCTTGGACAAAAATAGCAAATACGCCTACAACGGTCCGAGCCCGAAGCGACTCACCGCGGAACAGTTTGTCGATGCCATCTGGCAACTGAGCGGATCTGCGCCCGCCGCTTTTGATGCTCCTTTTTCGCGTGGCGTTTTGACACCGAAGCTCTCGGAGAGATTCGTTGTATCAAGCTCTTGGGTCTGGGGACCGTCGGCGGATGCAGGGCTGCCTCCGAATGGGGAGAAGATTCTACTGCGTCGGGGATTCAAGCCCGCAAAACCGGTCCGATTCGCTGGTATCATTACTGCTGCAGAAAATGCGTTTGTCCTGTATTTGAACAACGAGAAGGTTTTCAGCGGGTCTGGGTGGGCCAATCTAAGAGGGGGATCTCTCGCAACGAGATTGAGTGACGATGCGAATGAGATTCTCATCGTAGCGGAAAACCGTGGTAGCAAGCCAAACGTTGCCGGTGTATTCTGCGCAATTTATCTTCAATACTTGGACGGCACCGTGGAAACAATCGTCACCGATGAGAGCTGGCAAGTCAGCGAGACGGTTCCTGAAGAAACGCTTCCCGCGAATTGGAAGCTCGATGAACAAACTTGGCACGGTGCGAGGGTGCTTAACGATACGGAGTGGAAGGAAAAAACAGATGCTAATACAGGTATTGCCTTAGCCAAAACGTTTGTGGAAAGCGATCGAATGCTGCGCTCTTCATTGTTGAAATCCGATAGCCTGATGCGTTCGCTCGGTCGCCCGAATCGAGATCAAATCGTGACTTCCCGTCCCAATGAACTTACTGCCTTGGAGGCAATAGACCTCTCCACCAGCTCGATTCTAATTGAAAATTTACGCGCTGGTGCGGAAAGCATTACACGGGCTTCCGAATCAAACGCGGAATCGATTATCGAGGAAGTCTATTACCGATTGCTGAGTCGTCCGCCGAACAAGAAAGAAAAGGCGCTGCTCCGCAAAGCGCTTGGCCGTTATCCTGATGTAGAGGTTGTCACAGACGTTCTTTGGGCGATAGTCATGACTCCGGAATTTTTCATTATTCGGTAGACCCCGTACTACTCGCCTCCCGACATGAAATTCGATATTGATCCGACCGCTCCTTATTCCATTGTCCGCCGAGACTTTCTCAAGAAGCTCGCCCTCGCTTCGGGTGCTGCTTGGATGTCTGGCGCACCACAGTTGGTTCGCGGTAATGGGCTTCAAACTCCTGCAGCCAAGGCTGATGCTTGTATTTTGCTTTGGATGGCCGGAGGAATGGCTGCTCCGGAAACCTTCGATCCGAAACGCTTTGCGCCTTATGAGAAGGGCATGGCGGTAGATTCTGTATTGAGCACGTTTCCTTCGATCGACACGGCGGTGGATGATATCAAGATATGTGCCGGTCTTGAGAACATAGCTCGCGTCATGGACCGCGGGACTTTGATTCGCTCTGCAGTGCAGCCCGATCTTGGCAGCATACTGCATTCGCGACACCAGTATCATTGGCATACCGGCTACGTTCCGCCCCAAACGGTGGCTTGCCCGCATATTGGGGCCTGGATGGCCCGTGTGCTTGGTTCCAGAAACGAGGTCATGCCCGCGTTTATAAACATCGGGCAACGTCTCGAGGGCGTGGGTGAAAAGGAGGAACTGAAGGCCTTTACTACCGCCGGCTTTTTCGGAAGCGAGTATGGCCCAATGAATCTGGCTTTTCCGGAGCAAGCATCCCAATCGGTCCGTCCGCCGGAGGGCATGACGGGCGAGCGTTTTACGAATCGCAACAAGCTCTTCCGTAAGCTTGTGGATCGTAATCCGCACCGAGTGTACGCTAGCGATTTTCAGCAGGAATCTCTGATGCGATCAATGGACAGCGCTTACCGTTTGCTTAACTCGAAGGAGCGCGAAGCATTCGATATTGAGAAAGAGCCCGAGGAAGTGCGTGAAAAATACGATACGGGTCGCTTTGGACGCGGGTGTCTGCTGGCGAGACGATTGGTCGAGAACGGAGCCCGTTTCGTCGAAGTG